>OHJZ01000285.1_pt1 | contig 34790 bp, 17 predicted proteins | sample 1568691 | NCBI WGS metagenome assembly OHJZ01 (sample SAMEA3879593, study PRJEB24766) | human gut metagenome | biome: human-associated habitat; feature: feces | place: USA | collected 1985/1987
TGACCGCCAAGAGAAGAACCATCAAAGGTAAAGGTAATCTCAACCGTCATTTTTTCGCTGTCAGCAGTGAATGTATAATCACTGTCTACACGTTTCCCGTCAATCAGAAGTTCGGCGTTTTCTTTCTTTAACATCTGCCAGCCGGAAAGTTTATATTTTTTTCCTGTTTCCAAGCCATCAAGTGTGACTTTGTCCACGATCTTGATGTCTTTTCCAGCAACAATCATTTTTTCGCCTGTTTTCTTGTCGGTAGCTGTGGTATGGATTGTGATTTCTTTTTCGTATTCATCAGTCAGTGTCCCCAAATCTACGGTCACTTTATTTCTGGATACGACCACCTCAAAAGCTGGAATCAGTTTAAATCCGGCGTTGGAATCACACTTTAATTCCTCAATCACATAAGTATCATAAAGTAATGCACCTTTGCTGTCGTCTGGTTCAGAAGTTCCAAACCATACACCGTCCTCACTGGATTTTCCGGCATTAGTATTGACCTTATGGGAAGCCCAGCTTGAAGCAGTGGAGAACTGACCGTTTTTGTCAGTGACTACAATATGGGATTCTCCCGTTGTCTTGCTTGTAATTCTGAATGGAACACCTGCAAGACGTTTGTGTGTACCTGCACCGATTTTTACACCCTCAATATCGCCACGTTTAATCTGGTTGTAGACAGAGTGGGATTTGTCGGTCAAGTCCACAATTTTTCCATCTTCCGTGATAGAAAAGTCGATTGCTTTAGCACCGTCTGTTAAGTAACCCTCTGGTGCTTTGCTTTCTTCTAATCTGTAATTTCCGTAAGGGAGTAAATCAGCAGAAGTAGAAGCAATTCCGTCAATGCCTGTCTGAATTTTCTTTACGGTTTCATTCTTGTTATATAATTTCCCCTCAACCAGTACAGGATTATCATTTAAGGAAATGATGTTGAACTCTGTGTACTGTAAGGTCGCACTTCCCTGTGCTTTGGTATCCTTTGTTTCAAGGTCACGTTTCTGGATTTTTACACCGCCACGGATAACCTTGTCAGATACGGAATACTGGTTACTTCCAGAAAGTACGGCAAGTTCGCCATCTTCGGAAATCTGTGTAAGGTATGTTCCCTTAATCTGTTCGGAACTTCCGTCAGCCTGCATATATGCACCATCTAATAAGTAGCCGTTTGGTGCTTTTGTTTCTGTGACAGTGAGTATACCAAGTGGCAGTACATTTTTACCGTCCTGTGTATAGAAGCTGTCGCCGGATACTTTGTAGCTGTCGGCAAGTCTGGATACATAATGGATAGTTCCATCACTGTCTTTTTCGGCAACAGTTTTGGTTGTCCATGTACGGGTAGCTTTTGCAGGTAGATTATCTGCATTGTAGTATCCGTCATAATAGCTCCATGTGAACTCTGCACCCTCTAAAGAAGCAGTTCCCTGTGGAGTAGATTTTCCTGTTTCCATGTCAATTTTGAATAAATCAATCAAAGTCTCTGTGACCTTTGGAGTGTCAGTAACAGTCAATGTCGCTGTTTTTCCAACTTCCACATTTAAGGCATGGACTGTAGAATCCAGCTTGTAACCCTTTGGAGCAGAAAGCTCTTTGATGTAAACTGTTCCGGCTTTTACCTCAACTTCTTTGGTATCACCGTTTCCATCGGCAGTAAGTGTGGCAAGCTGGCTGTTACAGCTCTTATCAGAATAGACACCAAATGTCGCACCCTCAAAGGAATAGCTGGCGTTACCATCTGTGACCGTTGGATTGGAAGAAGTCTTTTTGACTTTTGCATTTCCCACATTTAACTTCGCCCAGAACTGTCCGATGTCCTGTCCTTCGCCAGTATAAATGTAACCGCCACATTCATAGCGTCCTTTGTTTTCTTTCACAAATGCTTTCGCACCAGTGTACACTTCATTTTGTATTGTCTGTGAGATTTCATTATAAGAAGCTCTGACGTTGTCACACTGCCAGCCGAGCTGTTCACTCAATCTCTGCCAGACAACACACTGTTCCAGCAAATACTTCTGGTTGTTATTCAGTCCTGTATGAGTAGCGGTATATTGCTTGACGTACTCTAATGAAAGAGCAACGTCCGCAATCTGATCGCTACTCATACGGGAGCTTGCGTCAGAGCGTGTTTTATAGCCATTCTTGAAACTGGTATTGATGTCCACGCAGTAGGCAGTTTCGCCCTCAACTTTCATGTGTCCCTCATTGAATGTAGATTTGATAGAACCATCATTCATAACGTGTTCAATGTAGCCGACACGTTCTGCTGATTCTGTCCAATATTGATTGCCGGAAGCATGAACCGCCGTCACTGGTAATGCCGTGAGAATAGTTGCAAAAGCAAGCGTTCCTGTCAGCAATCGCTTTACTAGCTTATTCATATTTCTTCTTTCTCCTTTCGATTTTGGGTATGAAAAAAGCCGTCCATTTCTGAACGACTGGAAATAGAAAAGGAACGCCAAAAGTGTACGTTCCATAGTCTATAAAATATTTAATTTTTCTCTCTGGTGTGCTATCTGACGCCAATTTTGACCCCAAATTTCTGAAAAATGACGATTTTTGATGAACAGCTACAAATTTTCAAAATCCGTGAAACCCTTGTAACTAGGGCGTTACGGGACTATATGAAACTAGACAAAACCAACGTCACAATAACAAGAGGTGAGTGCTAATTTTTTGAAAAACTGCTATTTTTGCTGTTTGACACCAATTCCTGCTTTGTAAAACGTGACCGCAAAGCACACATAAAAATCCCACAGGTCGTCATTTCGCAGCCTGTGGGATTTTTCACTCAACTAATATGTGTGTTTTTTATGCTTTGATGAAACTTCCTGCTCACCTTCCATATGGTTTGCAGTTGCATTCACCTTCTGTACAACTTTCTTCTTTTTTAATGGATGTTTTGGATTCTTATCCATAACAATCGCTTCCTTTCATATTCATTCATTTATGTTGAGCAGCTTCATATGAAACTGTATCAGCCTTTAATTGTAAAACATCTGCTGTTTTCAACTTACTTTGCTTTCTCTTTTGTTCTATCTGTACTATAGCATCTATTATTAGTAATGTCAATACCGGAGTGCCAATTTTTTTAAAAATGGAGCAGTTCCATATTGGATTTCTGCTCCATTCCTATGATTTTATTATATTTTACTGGCAAAACCGCTATTTACCATATACCATTGTCCGCCATCATTATAGCTTCCTGTGTACTCAAAAGCGATTCTCCCGTCCTTAAAGAACCAGTCACCGTATTCATTACTGCCAATACCGGTAAATCCTAAATCCAACTGTCCATTCTTAAAATACCACCAGCCGTACTCATTTAAAGCCATTCCGGTATAGTTAAAATCCAGTGTGCCATTGTTAAAGTACCACCAGCCATATTCATTTAATGCCATTCCGGTATAAGTGTCACTGATATATCCATCTGTAACATATACCCATGTATCGCCATTTAATATCATACCTGTAAAGCCTGCATTTAAAATACCGTCTGTAAACAGCCATGTACCATATTCATTTGTGGCAAATCCGTTATAGCCAAAATCAATCTGTCCATTGCTGAAATACCACCAGCCATATTCATTCACTGCCATTCCGGTATAGGTAAAGTCAACCTTACCATCCTTGAAATACCACCAGCCATAGTCATTTAATGCCATTCCGGTGTAATCTGTCAGTACCTGTCCGTTCTGAACATAAAGCCACTCGTTCTCTGGAATAATCATTCCTGTAAAGTCGAAGTTTAACTGTCCGTCTGTGTAGAACCATGTTCCGTATTCATTGCTTGCAAGTCCATAGAAGGTCAGGTCAAGCTGTCCGTTGTTGAAATACCACCAGCCGTATTCATTGCATGCCATACCGGTATAAGTGAAGTCTACATCACCATTCTTGATATACCACCAGCCGTATTCGTTTAATGCCATGCCGCAGTAATCCGTTGCAATTTTATCATTTGCATAGTAATGCCAGTTGCCGTCTGCATCCTGACGCATTTCATATACAACCTTTTCTTCTTCAACAACCGTTGTCTTTGCCGGTTTTACGGATTTTGCTGCATCACTTGTTACATCTAATACTGCACCTGTGTTCTTAGTTGTATCCTTTAAAAGAAGCAGACCGTGCATATTGATTGTACCGTCTTCATTTCTTGTCGGTTTTACAGATGTATCTACATTTTCAAACCAGTCTTCTGTAGCCTGTTCGCCCTTATTGTTATAAGAAGCTGCACCGTCATAGATATAGTTGTTTTCACTGTGAAGTGCGAATGGGATTAAATCCTCCAGCTTTGTATTCTTGCTGTTGTTTAATGAAATTAATCCTGTTACTTCCCAAGCCTTGATGTTAGAATCCTTTGTATTTAATCCTACATTGTATGCACTGTTATCCAGTGAGTTGTTGTAAGAAATACAGTTGATAATCTTACAGTCAGGGCAGCTGTTTGAAGTAATACCCTTTGCATGGTTGTCAAATGAAATACTGTTCTTTAATACATGAGCACCCTTCATCTGACCACCGCCAAGCTTGAAGCCGTTACCTTCGCCGTATTCATAGCCTTTAGCTGTTACATCATCTGTTGTCAGCCAGCCGTTGTTATAAGTTACACAGTTTTCAATTGTTACAGCACCGATTTCACCGGATACGGATTTTGCATATAAATCCCATCCATCATCGATGTTGTTATGGCTGATACAGCCATAGAACTTATTGTCTTCACCACAAGTCAGCTTTGCTGCAAAACCATCGGCATCATTACGTCCTTTATCACAGTTATCAAATGATTCACAGTTCTTAATGAGGTTGCCTGTAGGCCATAACTTGCCCTTTCTTCCGGCATCATTATCTGCACCGCCTTCACGGCTGATCTGGATACCTGAATTTGCTGCGTGGTTTACTGTACACATTTCAATTGTATTGTAGTTACCGCAAATCTGGATACCTACACCCGCTGAATCTTTTACATACAGACCATATACATGCCAGTATGAACCTGTGAGCCTTACTTCACCTGTAAATACTACACCGTCTGTTCCGTCTGTAGAAAGTGATTCTGCTACAAGGTTGATATTCTTATCTGCTGTACCGCTGACACTTCTTTCAACCTTTGCACCGCTGTAAGTACCATTCTTTAAGAAGATGGTCTGACCCGGCTGTGCATACTTTAATGCATTAGACAGGCTCATCGGGCTTTCTTCTGTTCCCTTACCTTCTGCATCAGCATCTGCGGATACAATGATTGTCTGACCTTCCTGTCCGTATGACTGATGATCAACAACTGTTTCCTTAATAACTGCTACTGTGCTTGCAATGTTATCTGCTGCTGTTGGCTTTAATGTTGACTTTACAGTATTCTTTCCGTTGTTTAACGGAACATTTACTCTTACAACTTCATTTGCAGCAACTGCCTGATCTACAACTACATCTGTATCACCGTTTGATACTGTCAATGTACCTGCACAATTTGGTACATAGATGTATTCATAATTTGAAGAACCACTTGTACTTGTTGAGTATACTCTTCCGTCCGGTGTAATCTTTGTATCACCGTTGTCATTTGATGTAATACCCTTGCTTTCAGACTTTGAAAATTCAACATCAGATACCTTTACAGATACCTTTCTGGATACTGCAATACCAACTACAACTGTTCCATCTTCCTGTACAGATGTAAAGGAATTATCAGAAAGCTTCTGCTCTGAACCGTTGCAGGCTGCTGTATAACCTTCGTCTGTCTTTTCTAATGTAAATGTATATTTGTTGCCTACTTCAAATTTAACTGTCTGGTCTGTAAACCTAGCATTTGTTACACTTCTTTCCACACCGTCATTGCTTGATGTATCAGCTGATGTATAACCTGTAACCGTTCTCATAAACGGATTACTCTGCTTTGAGCTAAACATCATAGAAGATGCATAGTTGAAATACTTATGTACATAATCCGGATTGCCCCATACATTTAATCCAAGTGCATCGGCTGCAACAATACCAAAACCGGTCTGATTATCCGGTGTGAGAGAAGTATCCGTAATCTCAAATGTTGCACTCAGCTTAAAGTTTTCTTTGTTCGGATCAATCTTTGTATAGTAATATGTAAATCCGTCTTCATCATCAGAAATCTTACCGCTTGCCTGTCCCTTAACTTCCAGTGTTCCGGCTGTTCCTGCAATTGCCGGTGATTCCTGATTATTACTCTTTGCTGCGCTATTGTCAGATACGGAAAGCTTTACATTATCCGTCTGACCGTCAGCCGTTGTAAATGTAACATCGCCTGCCTGTGCAGAACCTACGATTGCCGTATACCATGGCTGTTCTTCTGCTGTTGTTACTTCAAAATCTTTTTCTGTATAAACAGATTCAAAACCGTCTGACTTTCTGAGTGCCTTAATCTGGATATCATAAGACTTGCCTGCTGTCAGTCCTGTCAGTGTATAATTGCCCGTTTCTGCAGATAATGCTGATTCTACAACCGTGTAATCTGCTGTGCTTCCGGATTCCTTATAAGCTACAGAATAAGAATCTGCATCTTCAATATTAATCCAGTCTAAGTAAACATCGCCGTTACCCTTGTTCTGTGCCCATGTGATAACCGGCTTCTTCACTGCCAGTACATAATCCTTGTATGTATAAACTTCACTTGCCTTATCAGCTTCGCCATATCTTTGTGCAACCACTACGAATGTGTAAGTACCTGAACGGTATGGTGCAAATGTAGCTGTTGATGCCTGCTTTGTAAATGTCTGTGTAGATACTTCCAGACCATCCTGTAACATTGTAACCTTTACATCATCAGCACCCTTGTATGCATCAATGACTGCTGAGAAGTCTACAACGAAATCTCCGGCTTCATCTGTTGTTACACTGTTAATCACCGGTGCTGCAACATCTGCCCATGCAGTCTGCTTCTTTTCACCGACTGCTAAGGATACCTGGAAGATGTTTGCTGTTGAACCTGACATATATGCATAGTAGGTCTTGCCTTCTTCCACATCAATTGTAATGGTATCATATGTACTTGCTGAACCTGATGTCTTTGTGTCTTTTACAACACCGTCTGAATCTACAACATAGAAGCTCTTATTAGACTTCTGTGTCTTTTCCATAATTGTCAGCTTACCGCTGTCGGTCGCTGTATACTGTAAGTAGCATCCTGCTGTCGGAACTGCGCCATTATTTGGTGTCGGCTTTACACCTCCTGCCTTTACATAATCTCCTGTTCCAAATGCTTCTGCTCCGGCTGTATCTGTTCCGCTTGTCCAGCCGTCACCCTTTAAGGATACGCCGTTATCCTCTGTTGTTGCTGCTGCCAGTAAGCCTGCTGCATCCCATGTCTTAATGTTGGTTACGCTGCCTACAGTTGCTGCTGTTTCCTCCTGTGCTGCCACACCGGCATCTGCACTTACCTCTTCTGCCAATACATTGTAAGGTATTAACACACCATACGGTACAGAACTGCTAGCCATCAGTACTGCTGATAAAAGCGCTGCTGCCTTTGTCACCTTTCTTCTCATAATCGTCCTCCTGATTTGTTTTTAGTGTTTTTATAAAAGCATTCCTGAAACCTCGTATTTTTAGCACATTTTTAAAAAATCACGAACTTTTTAAAAAACTTTTATAAGTTTTCACCAATTGTTTTTATTATATTATTTTTAAATCAGATAGTCAACCATGATTGCAGTTATTTTTGCTACTCAACTACTGATATTTGTCACATTTTTTGTGCATTTTACATATTTTTCACTCTTATATCAATTTATATGCAAATTCTTACATATATCTTTCCCAAAACCGTCTACCGGCAATGCAAAAAGGCTGCCACGAAATTTTTGAATTTCCATGGCAGCCCCGCGGGCTATCAAATTTGAGTAATTATCTTTTTTATCTGCGAATCAGCTTTCTTTTTCTAAGAAATTCATAAGCACCTGCTCCTGCCGCTGCAACTGCTGCTGCAAGGAATCCAAATCCATTGGCTGTATCTCCTGTCTGTACGCCTGTATCCGCAGACTGCTGTGCATTTTCTGATTTCTCTGACACATCACCGGTATTCTCACCCTGCTGTGTTCCTGAACCTGCATCATCCTTCTTTACATCGTCTGTTTTTGTATCATCCGGCTTGGTGATATCATCGTTTTGTACCGTTTTATTCTCATAGTATACTGCAAACGGACTGAAGCTGTCTGCCTCAAAACGGATACCTTCGCTTGTAAGCTGTGTTTCCAGCTTTTCAATGACACCGGTCTTTTCATTCAGATGATATACAATTACATTCACTTTACTGTAATCAATTCCTTCTTTATAAGCAAATGTAATCTGGATTTTACCGCTTTCAAGCATAACTGCCTGACCGTTCTCATCCTGTAATTCAATGTCATAATAATCTACTGTACTTCCGTCAGCAATTAATATTCCGCCGGCTGTAAAGCCTTTCATAATTGAGTCAATTACGCTGTTTCCGGCTTTTTCAATGACAACACTGACTTCTCCCGGATTTACGGTTTCACCGGCTGCATTTTTAATTACGGCATTTTCATCAACCGCTACATTCTTAACAACCTCTGCCTTATCAACAACCGTTATATCTGTTTTCGGTTTTTCCTGCTGTGTTCCATACAATGTAGCAGTTCTTGCACTGTAATCATAGTCCCCCATGACTGTGTCCGTCTTAAATTTTGCTGCCTGTGCACTTGTCAGGTATGGACGCTTATTATTTACTGTATATCCCGGACCGTAAGAACCGTATTCTGCAAATCTTGCATTTTCAGCTAAGTTACCGCTCATGTCACCATAAGATGTTTCCAGTGATATCGCCCTGCCTAAGTAGCAGTTCATAAATGTTGTCGAATCATCTGCCCCCCACGGACGTGCCATTCTGTATGCACCGTCTGCTACGCCTTCTTCTGCAAGGAAGCGGCAGTTGTTAAATACGTATCCGTAAGGTGTGGAAGCATATGTTCTTCCGGCTGTATAGCATCCGTCTGATTTGTATTCTGTATATCTTGCAACAATATCACAGTCTTCAAATACGGAAGTACCTGCACCATAGATAAAGTCAACATTACCTGTAATATAACATTTATTGAAATACTGTCTTGTCACAGCATAATTGCCGTTTTCATCTTTCGTTCTTGTATCGGTCAGCAGGGTATCCTGATAGCCGATTAATCTTACATTAATACATGCTGTCTGGTCAGCCACAATACACAGGGCATCTGCCTGCTGGTCCGAACCGTTTGTATAGTCATAAGAATTTTCAACCGTCAGATTTTCTGCCGTGAAGCCTGTCGCTGCCGTATCTACATACATTGCATTACGGTTCCACATACTGTCTGCATTTCCGTTGGCAACACATACAGAATAGAATAAATGGGTCTTTTCACTGTCCTGTCCGAGAAGACTTACATATGGTGATTTTACTTCAACCCGTTCATTATATTCACCATTTTTAATGTAAATCACTTTGGCTTCTGCATTATCTTCCGGCACTGCATTGACTGCTGCCTGAACAGTCTTGTATACCGGCAGTCCGTCTGACTCTGCACCGTCTTCGCCTGTATATGCCGCATCTACAACAATATCAACATCCGGGTTTGCAACAAAATTAAATGTCTTTCTTGTCGCATTGCCCTCTGCATCAGTAAATATAACAGTAACGTCATTTCTGCCTTTCTTTAATTTAGGTTCAAACTTCATTTCATCGCCCGCACCGACAGTTTTGGTATCTGCCAGCACGTCATTTACATAAAGCTGTGCTGTTCCTGCTTCGTCTGCTGTAAGAACCAGCAGTGCATTATCATCAAAAACAGTATCATTGGACTTATATGCTACTGTCAGTTTTGTTGCTTCATTTTCATATACATAAGCACCTGTATGGCCGTCTGATGTCAGTACCTGCATCGTTGCTGACGGATTACTTGTATTCTTGTCATTTTTTGCTATAACATAGTAATAATACGGTTCTTCTTCGACAACATCTGTATCTGTAAATGCATTCTCTGCTGTTGTCTTAACCAGCACTGCTTCACCGTCAGAACCCAGTTTTCTGTATACATCATAAGAAGATGCACCTTCTACGGCATTCCATGACAGTTCTACCTTAGATTTGCTGCCTGCGGCTGTTAATTCAGCCTGTGCAAGCGGTGCCTGATAGTCCGTTATTTCAGTTTCTACGGCTGTTCCCATTGTTGTTCCGCCATAAGGCACAATCTTAAACTGATAGTTTCCGTCGCCGTCCATTCCGGCATAACTGAAGCTGTTCACCTTAGAATCAGAAATCTTTGTATATTCACCGCCATCCTTTGATACATATACGGCATATTTAATATTGCCTGAGCCTTCTTCTGCGACATCCCATGTAATATTCATGCTCTTTCTGTCAGAAGCTACTTCTGTTGCGGCATTTGTAATCACCGGTGCAACACCGACTGCCACATAATAATCGTTCTGGTCATATACAACCGTACCTTCTGCATTCTTTAAGGTCAGGTTACTGATTTCTGCCGTAACACCTGAAAATGCCAGACCATAGCGTACTGTCTGTCCTGTCTGCAGGTCTGCATAAGACTGTGTCAGGTCAAATTCGCCCGGATTTGCTTCTGAACCCATAAGCACCGTTCCGTCTGCGCTTACAACCTGCATTTTAGCGGTATTGCCACTCTTTGTGTAAGTCAGTGTATATGTGCCGCCCAGCTCATATCCGTTTGCTGTGTCAGTTTTTTTGCCAACCTTTGGAGAACCGCAGTTACCCGTTCCGCTGACCGTTGAAAATGTATGCTGGATCACAATATTTTTCTGGATATGTAATACGTCACACTTCATGGCGCTGCCGGTCTTCGCGTTAAACTGTCCGATGGCAAGCCCCTGCTTATCTGTACCGGAATCCAGCTTTGTCACTGTAATATCTGCTGAAATCGTCATATCTTCTGATGTTTCCGGGAACAATAAGTAATCCATTCCTTTATCATCTCTGATATTTCCTTTCACTGTTGCGCTTCTTGTATGATTTACGGATAAAATGTTGCCGTTTGCGGAAGTTTCAAAGGAATTTCCGGCATCATAATTTCCTGAGTAATCTTTACTGCTTGACTGTGAGAAGTTTACTTCTCCTGCCTCTGAATCAAAAATCTGCTTGTTTACCGCAGCACCGTCATCCGTTGTATATGCAGAAGTTACCGTTACATCCGAAAATTCTGCAGTTACTCCTTCTGTTGCAAAGAAACCGATTGTCTTTGCTGATAATCCGGAAATTGTCTGTGTCTTTACCTTTTCATCTGAAAAATCAGCTGTCGAAGCAACGTGATAGGTTGCTTTATTCTCTGAAACTTCTAATTTAATATAAATGTCAGAAGAAGCGGTTGTGACTGCCGTATTGACCTGTGATGCACCGCCGCCTGCTGCTTCTTTATGGTATCCGTAACGGATCTGATTCTTGCTTCCATTTGCAAAATCTGCATACAGTGCTGCACTGGCACTTCCCGCTTCATCTGCGGCATTACGGATTAACAGTCCTGCGTATCCTGCATTGCCGTTATTATTGACGGTCATCTTCGCTGTAATGGTTAAATCTCCTTTACCCTCAAAATAAGCGTAGAATAAATCATCACTTCCTGCTGATTTATCAAATTTTGTACCGGCACCGTTTACCGTCACCGTCTTTGCTGCTGCATCATACGCATAAGTTCCTGTTCCCTCGTGTGTACCGACTTCCTGCGTTTTCCAAAGTGTTGTAAGCGGCTTTGTACTCTGCGCCGTTTCCTCAGCATAAGCTGTTACCCTTCCTGCTGCATTTCCCAAAATAGAATCCACTGTCTGTACCGGTACTGCACTTACAACCAGACATGTTGCCAATGCCATGCTCAGCAGTCCGCTCGTCCTTCTGTTTTTAATCATTGTAAAAAAACCTCCCTTTTTGTTCTTTTCCAAAGGAAAACACATATTCTTTATAAATCTTTTGGATTGTATGAATATATATTTTCTTTAAGAAAAGAACCCCCTTATTAAGTCACCTCAATAAAGGGGTTCCTTGACTTTTATATTCGTTTATATTCGTCTGAATCCGGTATCATGCCTATGCGTGCTTTCTTTTCTTAGAAACTGCATATACACCTGCTGCGCCAAGCAGTAAGAGGATATAAAGCATCATATTTGCCATATCACCTGTTTCTACAGATTCACTGCCTGTTGTCTTCTGAAATAACAGACCATCTGTCATCTTACCGCTCAAATCAATCTTTGCAGAAGCCTGACCGCCCACAACAGCGCCTGCTTTTGCATTGGCTGTAAGTACCAGTAAGCCGTTCATATTGATTGTATTGTCACTGTTTCTTGTAACCGGAATCGCTGCATATACGTGTGTGTCATAATTCATCTTTGTGTCTGTAGATACAAACCAGTCTGCCGTTACGGCTGTTGTACTATTATTTGTTCCTGCTTCCGTGCAGTTCCAGAAATAGTTGCTTGACTGATATACCTTAGAAGCATCCTGTGTACCCTTGAACTTAAATGTTTCATTCACACTTGTTTTCTGTGTTCTCCATGAAAGAACACCTGTTGCCATAAAATCGGTATTTGCTGCATCATTTGTATACATGGCTACGTTTGAACCGCCATTATTGTATGATGTAGAATTGGTTACCTGAATATCCGGACAGCTGTTAGAATCAATACCCTTTGCCTTGTTATCAAATGCTACGGAATTGATTAACTTGTGGTATCCTGACATACTTGAACCACCCATCTTAAATCCGTTACCGTTGCCGGCATCAGTACCGTCTTCCAGATAACCGTTGCCATAAGCTACACAGTTCTGGATTGTTACAGCACCGATTGAGCCTGTTTCTACCTTTGCAAATAAATCCCATCCGTCATCTGCATTGTTGTATGCGATACAGCCGTCAAATGTATTTCCTTCACCGATTGTCAGCTTTGCTGCAAATCCGTCTGCATCTTCATAACCCTCATCGGCATTGCCGTATGATGTACAATTTAATACTAAGTTGTTGCTTGGCCATTCTTCTTTAGTATCTGTTGATGTAAAACGGCTGATCTGTAAACCGGTGTTACCGTTGTGATAAGTCCGTACGTTATCTACTGTACAGCTGCTTCCGCAAAGTCTGATACCATCCTTTGCATTTGCTGAATTTGTTACATCAAATCCCTGATAATACCAGTGATCACCGGCTAATACCATACCTTCACAGTTCTTGCCGAAATCAAATACCGGTCTGTCTGTAGAAGACTCTGCCGCCATAATGATTGGCTGGCTTTCCGTACCGTCGATACCCGGCTGTACCGTAACTGTTGATTCTAAGTTGTATGTACCTGAAAGAAGTACAATCTTTTGTCCCGGTGAAACAAATTTTACTGCTGTGTAAATGTCAATCGGATTTTCCTTTGTACCGACACCGTCTGATGCCGCATCCGGTCCGACATAAATCACGTCACCATCAAACTTGTTGTATGTTACCTTATAAGTAAATGTTGAAGCTTCATAAGAATCCAATACTTCAAATTCACTTGGTCTGTAACCTTCCACCGGTGTCATCGTTACTGTAAATGTATTCTCACCTAATGTTAATGTCGTTTCCCATACATATTTCTGACCGGCTGTTACATCTTCATCTGCAATGACCGTTCCGTCTGCTGCAGTAACAACAACGTGACCGTCTGCATTGGCTACATAAGATAACTTGTAGTTTTCTGAATTGGATACAGTAGCAGATGTTACTTTGTATGAAGGTGCTACGGTTGTAACCGGCTGTTCTTCTTTTTCCACATCATTTTCAGGTGAAACCGTTGTTAAGTTAATGTCTGTTACGGTAATCTTTGCTGTTCTTGAAGCGAAGAAACCAACATATACATTGTCTTCATCTAACTGTTCCAATGCCTTTGTGTCATAGTATTTCTTTGTCACAGTTTCGCCTGCTTCGTTGGTATAGCTTACGAAATAACCTGTGTTATTTTTCTGAATAGACATCTTAAAGGTTGTCTGTGGATTCTCAACTGTTCCTGTAACATCCTTTGTTGCATTGCCAATCAGATTTCCCGTTACACCGGAGCTTTCCAGTGTTGTCATCTTTGAACTGAATTCATTGTTTACGGTTGCTGTATCGTTTGCTTCAAGCTTAGAAAGGTTTGCCTTTGTAACACCTGTCTTTTCCTGTGAGCCGATACCTAACTTCATTGTTGCCTTTACAGAACCCTCCGGTGCTGTTGTGCCACCCTGCTTAATAGTGTCTAATGCCATGCTGCCATCTGCGTTTACATAGTATTCAACCTTTGTGACAGATGCCATATAGGAGTTGTTCCAGAATACAGAAGAATCACCGTTCTTACCAACTCTGTCGGCCGCCATTAAACCAAAGCCTTCCTGACCGTTTGTCAATGTCCATTCATCAACTGTTACGGTTGCTGACAATGTAAAGTTCATATTAGAAGGAATGGCTGTATAGTAGAAGGATAAACCGTCTGTAGAAGCCGGTACAATCTTACCCTTGCTGTTTAAATTCCAAAGTGTTACCTTTCCGTCATTCGCACTGCCTTCATAGCCTGCATTCTTTTCGTCTGAGCTGACGCCCTGACCGAATGCTGAAAAAGCCCATACCTGCTGTGCTTCTGCAGTTGCTTTTGCTGTAATCGTTGCAGCTTCTGAAACGGCTGCCGGTAATACTCTGACTGCTGTCAGCTTGAAAGTATATTCCTTACCGACTGTCAGTCCTGAAACGACATATTCTGTTCCTGTTACAGATACAGGCTGTGTAAAGTCTGTTCCGTTTTCGCTGTATGATACTTCATAAGAAGAAGCTTCTGTCACTTCGTCCCATACGAGTGAAACCTTACCGCCGCCCTGGCTTGTTGCACTCTGGAAAGACGGCTTAGCAAGAGGAAGTTCAAAGCCCTTAAATTCCTTATCTGTTCCTGTCTTGTCTGCTTCATCTTTTCTTGCTGCTGTAATTGTAAATGTATAATCACCGCTTGCAGCCGGTGTAAATGTAACTACACCTTCTGCTGCATCTTTTGCATAATTTTCTGTGGCTACAACCGTTCCTGCTGCATTCTTCATATCAACGGATACACTGTCTGCACCGTCATAGCCGATTACCATTGTAAACGGAACTGTAATTTTACCGTCTGCTGCCGTAATCTCACCAATTGCCGGTGCTGCTACGTCTTCCCATGCTTTTCTTGCCGGTCTTTCGCCGCTTGCTGTCTGCTCTGCCGTAAAACTTAATACTCTGGCACCTCTGTTACGTTCTGCATCTTCCGGTGATACAATCTGATAAGTACCTGCCGGTAAGCTGCTGTATGTAAGCTTTGTTGCGTTTGTTCCCTTAACAATAGTTGTTCCTGCATCTTCTGCAACCGTACTGTTGTCTGCTGTATTTACAAGTGCAATTGCCGATTCATTCGAACCGCCTGTACTGCTTGCTTCAAAAGATACTGAAGCAGTACCTGTTACAGTAAACTGTAATGCACCGGATGCCTTTGAACCAAGTTCAATTGCCTTTAATGCACTGAAATCGGAAGAACTCTTTGTTCTGAATGTTGCTGTTCCGACAGTCTTTACATAATCAGAAGCAAAGACTGTTCCTTCAGCAATTGCTGTCTTATCGGCTGTTACGCTGTAAGCTGCCGGTGAAAGGTCTGCAACTGCGAATGCATAAGTTGTTGTAACTGCTGCAGCTTCTTCTTCCTCAACAGTAATGTCTAAGAATCTTGCGCCTCTGTTACGTTCTGCATCTTCCGGTGATACAACCTGATAGGTACCTGCCGGTAATGCTGTATACTTTAACTCTGTCTTTTTTGTTCCTGCTACAACAGCTGTTCCTGCATCTTCTGCAACCACACTATTGTCCGCTGTATTAATCAGTGCCACTGCGGATTCATTAGAACCGCCCGTACTGCTTAATCCTACTACTACGGAAGAAGTGCTTTCCGTTGTAAACTGCACGGCACCTGCCGCCTTAGATGCCAGTTCGTAAGCCTTTATGCTTCCGTCACTGTTGGTTCTCTGGGTCACTTTTCCTACGATTTTAAAGTACCCGTCATTAAATGTTGTTCCCTCTGCAATCACGGCTTTGTCATCCCCAACTGAAGCCTGCGCTGTTGCATCAAAAGAGTGGACTGTACTTGCTGCTGCCTTTGTTACAGCCCAGTCCATAGGCATAATACCTACTGTGAGTAAAACCGCCATTACGACCGCCATTACTCTTTTTGACTTTTTAGTCTTCATAATTACTCTCCTCTCGTGAAATTAGCCCTATTGTCAATTTTTAATCAAAAATGTAAAATTCGTGTTACATTTTTGTTAAATCTCTCCAATGACTCTAATCTATCACAAACATCCCACCTTTTCTACAAAAAAATAGTGATTTTCGCTCTTGTTTACTGATTATTTTAGGTGTAAAATATAGTATATGTTAATATTACGCAAATACATTATGATTTTTTGTGCATTTTTACCATTTTGCATTCAAAAAACATCCGAACAAAATTTTATAAAATTGTTCAGAAACGAGGATTCCTATGGCTGTAACATCACGATTTGAAATTTCCAAAAAGACCCATCAGGCGTCTTACCATATGCACTCTGCGCATGCACATTCTTATTATGAAATGTTTTACCTGATCAGCGGCGGGTGCGATTTATTTATCAAAAACAATGTCTACCACCTGACGCCCGGCAATATTACATTTATTCCCGCAGATACACTGCACCGCACTTCTTACTCAGATGCTGCCCTGCATGAATGTGTATCGATTGAATTTACACAGAGTTATTTAAGTGAGCTGGTTGCAGAATTCGGCACAGTATGGCTGCAAAGCCACCTGTTTTCCAAAATCTTTTATCTGCCGGAGGACTGCCGCAGTGATATCAATGCCATGCTGAGTCTGATTCTTGCCGAACACCAGTCGTCTGATATTTTTTCAAACTGCATGTTAAAAATGTATTTTCAGACCTTGGTCGTGCGTATTTTACGATATATTAATGATGCTTCAATTCTGATTGTCAACAACAACACGCGCGCCACCGATGAAGCACTCCAGATTGCCGTTGACTATATTAACGAACACTTTAAAAATAATATTACACTGGATGACATGGCAGAACTGCTGCACTTAAATCCTTCGTACTTTTCCAAAAAATTCAAGTCTGCAAACGGTCTGGGGTTTAAAGAATACTTAAATAATGTGCGGATTAATCATTCTGAAAAACTGCTTCTGGAAACCGGCATGAGCATTACGGAAATTGCCTTTGAATGCGGCTATGATAACAGTAACTACTACGGCGACGCCTTTAAGAAAGTAAACGGCGTGTCCCCATCGACATTCCGGAAACTGAAAGGGAATATTGTTGACCGGTGATACGGAATACAAGAAATAAAAGCTGCACAGATACTACTTTTTCTGTGCAGCCTTTTTATTTCACTTTACAATTTTATTGCCTGTTATTCCTCTGGCGATTCTTCTGCCTTTTCATAGGCTTCCAGAATCACCGCCTGTAACCGTTCTCTTGTCGAGGTGTTGATTGGGTGGGCTACATCCCTGTACTCACCGTCTGACGACCTTCTGCTTGGCATCGCAATAAATAACCCCTTATCGCCTTCGATAACCTTAATATCGTGTACAACAAATTCATCATCTATTGTAACCGATACAACTGCCTTCATCTTTCCTTCTTTGCTGATTTTTCTAACACGTACATCTGTAATATTCATAAGCGCCCCTTCTGCTGCCCCCTGTTGCAGCCATAATCTTTTTGTGTCGTTGCAGTTTTTTAGTAATAAATCGGACTGTTTTCATCAAGAATCAGCGGTTCGCCCTCACCCTTGTAATTGGTATTGGCTTTAATGGTACTTCCGCTTTCCACAATGCAGTTCTCCAGATAAGAGTTATCCCCAATATATGCATTATTTAAAATAATGCAATTCTTTACTACACTGTTATTTCCGATATAAATCTTTTTAAACAAAATCGAATTTTCAATTGTACCGTTGACAATGCAGCCGCTTGATACAAGGCTGTTGCTGACCTGCGCACCACAGTTGTACTTTGCCGGCGGTAAATCTTCTACCTTTGAATAAATATCCGGATACTGCTTAAAGAAATAATCACGGACATCTTTCTTTAAAAAGTCCATATTGGTTTTATAGTAAGACCTTACGGATGAGATATTGCTCCAATAGCTTTCCAGCTTATATCCGTAAATCTTTTTAATATTCTTATAACGTATCAGAATATCCCTTACAAAATCATGACGGTCTTCTGAAGCTGCCTTTTCAATCAGTTCAATCAGCAGTCTTCTGCGGATTACATAGATTCCTGTTGAAACAGTGGAAAGATTGGTCTCCAGCGGTTTCTCATCGATATCGGTAATCCGTCCTTCCTCTGTCATCGTTACCAGTCCGAAACGGTTAATCTCCGAACGGTCTGTCATTTTCTTGACAACCATCGTAATATCCGCTTTCTTTTCGATATGGTACTCCAGCACTTTATTATAATCCATCTTATAAATACCGTCACCGGATGCGATAACAACATACGGCTCATGGCTTGTCTTTAAGTAATTCAGATTCTGATATAAAGAATCTGCCGTGCCGCGGTACCAGTAGCTGCTGTCTGCTGTAATTGTCGGTGTAAATACGAACAGTCCGCCCTGCTTTCTGCCGAAATCCCACCACTTTGATGAACTTAAATGCTCATTTAAAGAACGGGCATTGTACTGTGTAATAACAGCCACTTTATTAATACGGGAATTGGACATATTACTTAATGCAAAATCAATTGCCCTGTAGCTTCCCGCAACCGGCATTGCCGCGATTGCCCTCTTTTTTGATAAATCTTTCATCAGTTTGTTATTGCCACCGGCCAGAATAATTCCTATTGCTTTCATACATTATCACCTGCCTTAATTATGATGCCTCCGCTTGCAAGCTGCCCTTCCTGATAATCATCAATGGTCGTCTCGCCGGAAATAGCTGTATTCTTACCTACTGTTACATTGTCCGGGATAACGGAACATTCACCGACTGTAACAAGGCCTGAATTATAAATTTTTGGTTTAAATACATTCTCTGCTTCTTCGCCTGCCCCAAGTTCAACATGGCTGCCAATCTGAACATCTTCTGCAATAATCGACTTTGTAACAATACTGTCTTTTCCGATAACAGAATTGTTCATAATAATTGAATCACGTACCACCGTGCCTTCTTCTATGACGACGCCGGCACCGATAACGGAATTATAAACCTTTCCGTAAATTTCTGTTCCATCACCGATAATACTCTTTTCTATGTAAGCATTTTCCCCGATATACTGCGGCGGAATCGTATCCGTGCGGGTATAAATCTTCCAAAATTCTTCATACAGGTTAAACACCGGGATAATATCAATCAATTCCATATTTGCTTCCCAATAAGAACTGAGTGTTCCGACATCTTTCCAGTATCCGTTGTACTCATACGCAAAAATGCGTTTATTGTTCTCGAAGCAGTACGGAATAACATGCTTGCCAAAGTCACATTCATTCTGGTCTTTCAGCTTGATTAAAGCTTCCTTTAATACCTTCCAGCTGAATATGTAAATACCCATTGACGCTAGATTGCTCTTTGGCTGCGCCGGTTTTTCCTCAAATTCTGTAATGCGGTTATCTTCATCTGTTACCACGATACCAAAACGGCTCGCTTCTTCCATCGGAACCGGCATTGCGGCAATCGTAATATCCGCATTGTTCGCCTTATGATAATCCAGCATGATTTTGTAGTCCATCTTATAAATATGATCTCCTGACAAAATCAAAACATAATCGGGATTATACTGTTCCATATACTCCAGATTCTGATAAATGGCATTGGCTGTTCCTGTATACCACTCACTGTTTGAACTCTTTTCATACGGCGGAAGTACGGTTACACCACCGACATTTCTGTCCAAATCCCACGGAATACCAATACCGATATGCGAGTTCAGTCTTAACGGCTGATACTGTGTCAGCACACCTACCGTATCAATGCCTGAATTAATGCAGTTACTCAATGGAAAATCGATAATCCTATACTTTCCACCAAAAGATACCGCAGGCTTCGCTACCTTTGCAGTCAGCACTCCCAGTCTGCTGCCTTGTCCCCCTGCCAATAACATGGCAATCATCTCTTTTTTAATCATGCTATCACCTCTGATGTTATAATAATAAACCTGTTTTGATAAAACAATTATATCATATGTGACTCATTAAGTAAAAAGAATTTTGTAAAATTCTAAATATTTTTATCCTTTAATAAAACAATTACACTTGTATATAACACATACGCAATACAATTTACATTTTATGCGGATATTTTCAAATAATACCTATTTTTCCGATATAATTTAAGATGTCAAGGTCATAATCCTTATCACCGCGATGCGCTCGCGCAAGCGTAAGGATTCATGACCCGCCCAGTATTCGCATAAAAGTGAAGCGAATGCTTCACGATATGCGAATACTGGGCAGGATTGTGAGAGTGCGCAGCACGGAGCAATCCATATGACATCTGTACCGTAAATATTATGTCAGTACCGGTGAAAATAAAGTTTGAATTTTTCCGCAATACGTTTATAATATGATTGTATGATGTTTTTCATCTGCTATATTTAATAAGAAAGGATTCAACCATGTATCATATTAATTTTAATAATCCTATTCATGTACATTTTATCGGTATTGGAGGAATCAGCATGAGCGGTCTTGCACATATACTGCGGGATAAGAATTTTACCGTATCCGGCTCAGATGCTGCTGAATCTGCACTCACGAAAGAACTTACTGCCGCAGGCTGTCATATTGTATACAGCCAGACGGCTGACAATATTACCAGTGACATTGACTTAGTAGTCTACACAGCTGCCATCAGGGACACCAATCCTGAACTTTCGGCAGCAAGAGCTGCGGGTATTCCTACGATTACCCGTGCCGAACTGCTCGGACAGATTATGACCAACTACAAAACTGCTGTCAATATCGCCGGTACACACGGAAAAACAACGACAACTTCCATGCTGACGGAGATTTTAATGGCAGGTAACTGTGACCCGACCATTTCTGTCGGCGGCATTTTAGACAGTATCGGCGGTAATATCCGTGTCGGACAGTCCGGTATTTTTGTAACAGAAGCCTGTGAATATACCAACAGCTTCTTATCCTTCCACCCGACCATGAACATTATTTTAAATGTCAAGGAAGACCACCTCGATTTCTTTAAGGATATTGACGATATCCGTCATTCCTTTAAGCTGTTTACGGAAAAGCTTCCGGCAGACGGTACTTTAATTATCAATACCGATATTGACAATTACGAATACTTCTATCAGGACACTTCCTGTGAAGTCATTACTGTCGGTTCTGACCCGGCTAAGAGCATGTACAGCGCTGCAGATATTGCTTTTGATGAAATGGGCTGCTGCACGTACACTCTTTTAATAGAAGGAACACCTTCCGGCCAGATTCATCTTTCTGTTCCCGGCGTGCATAATGTATACAATTCTCTTGCCGCCATTGCCGCCGCAAAAAAGCTGGGACTTTCACTTGAAGTGATTGCCACCGGTCTTTCAGGTTTTCACGGTACAGAACGCCGCTTTGAAAAGAAAGGCGAATTTAACGGTGTCACAGTCATTGACGACTATGCCCACCACCCGGATGAGATTAAGGCAACGCTTGCTTCGGCTGCCCATTATCCGCACAAAACCGTCTGGTGTGTATTCCAGCCGCATACGTATTCGCGTACCAAAATTCTGCTCACGGAATTTGCAGAAGCGCTTTCCCACGCAGACAAGGTTGTTCTTGCCGATATTTATGCTGCAAGAGAAACGGATACACTGGGCATCAGTTCTCTTGATTTAAAACACGAAATCGAAAAACTGGGCAAAGAGTGTTTTTATTTTGGCTCTTTTGAAGAAATTGAGAAATTTTTATCAAAAAATTGTATCAACGGCGATTTGTTGATAACTATGGGTGCCGGAAATGTCTATCAAATCGGGGAAGCCTTGATTTCTCAATAATTTCAGTAAAATAGTTTGGTTTTCAACATAGTTATCCACATTATCCACATACTTAATCACATTTTTGTTGATTCTGTGTGTGGATTTCCTGTTTATAAGGACTTGTCCACAATTCCGCTTTTTACACGCATTTCATTTTTCTTTTACAAGTTATCCACATTATCCACAATATCCCCAGTGGATAACCCTGTGTTTTCCACCTGTTGATTTTGTTTTGGTGTGTGTTATAATGAAGAAACTGAATTGATAAGGAAGTTTTTTGTATGAATACAATTACATTACATATGGAAAACCGTGCGGATAACACCGCCGTTTCCAATTATTTTATTGACACCTTAATGCCACAGGCAAATGGTGAATTTGTAAAAATATATTTGTATCTTCTGCGTTGTGTGTCTGCCGGTCACATTTCTTTATCTGTGTCTGAAATGGCAGATTTATTCAACCAGACGGAAGCCGACATTCTGCGCGGGCTGCGCTACTGGGATAAAATGAATGCCCTGCGCTTAAATTTCAGCCCGGACGGCATGCTGACAGGCATCTCCTTTACGGATTTATCCGCTTCGTCCGCTTTCAGGGAGGCTGACCCCCGCTATGCAGACAATTCTGTCATGCCAAATGCCATCGTAAACAGTCCGGCTGTCAATACTGCCGTGTCAGCTTCTGCACCTCACACTATGACATCCGCTGTGGCTCCTCTGATGGAAACAGCAGCCGCAAAAGAAACCGCCGGTCCGGAATCCTATTCCATGACCCGCATCAGCGAATTTAAACTTGGCGATGAAAATTTTGCCATGCTTTTATTCGCCGTAGAAGAATACATGGGCGAACCTCTTGGTTCTTCTGCACTTCAGCGGATTGCCTATTTTTACGACACCTTAAAACTGCCCGCAGACCTGATTGAATATCTGGTCGGCTACTGCGTACAAAAGGGTCATAAGAGTATGCGCTATATTGAAAAAATTGCTGCCAGCTGGGCAGAAGCCGGAATTACTTCCGTCAAACAGGCAAAGCTTGAAACAGCAAACCACAATATGACCATTTACTCTGTGATGAATGCCTTTGGCATCGGAAGCCGCGACCCCGGACAGCGGGAACGGGAGTTTATCACCAAATGGACGGACACGTACTGCTTTGATGCCGATATGATTATTGAAGCCTGCAACCGCACTTTAAAGGCAACGCATCAGCCGAGTTTTGAATACGCAGACTCTATCCTTACCAAATGGAATAAGGCAAATGTAAAAACACCCGAAGATATCCGCAAATCAGATGCTGAATATGAACTGCTGCGCAATCAGAAAAAAGCATCCAATGCAGCTTCTGCTCCCGGCACGAATAACAACCGTTTTCACAATTTTCACCAGCGTGATACCGACATTGACAGCTTAGAGAGCGCTTTAATCAGCAATAACAGCTAGAAAGGACAAGGTTATGGCACTTACCAATTCCCAACATGATGCAATTATGCGGATTTACGATGCGATCCGCACCGAAAACCGGCATATCCAGAATGAACGGTATGCGCAGGTGACTGCCGCATGTCCTGAAATTGCCCAAATTGAAGACGCTATTATCGGGCTTTCCATGCAGGCGGCGGCAGAAATGTTAAAAAATCCGGATTACAAGACCGCCTACCGGAAAAAGCTTTCAGAACTTGCAGACCGTAAAGCCGCCTGTCTTGCTGCTCTTGGCAGACCTGCAGACTATTTAGAGCCTGTCTATACCTGTCCAAAATGCAAGGATACCGGCTATATCGGTCAGCATAAATGTGCCTGCTTCACCAAAAAAGCCATTGAGCTGGTGTATCACGATTCTAATTTAAAAAATATCATCACGACGGAAAATTTTGATACCTTTTCCTATGAATGGTATGATAAAAAAACGCCGATTCCGTCCATTGGACTGACACCCTATAATAATATGCAGAATATTGTGTCCATATGCCACCGCTTTGTGGATGAATTTGACACCACCTATGATAATCTGCTGCTTTTTGGCGATACCGGTGTTGGAAAGACTTTTTTAACCAACTGTATTGCAAAGGAACTGCTCGATTCTTCGCACAGTGTCATTTACCTGACTGCCGTGGAATTGTTCCAGTGCTTTGAACAGCAGGATTTTAACAAGCCGGATACATCTGATACGGCAATTGACAGCAGCTACATTTTAGACTGTGATCTGCTCATTATTGATGACCTCGGCACGGAATTTGCCAACAGCTACACCAGTTCCCGCCTGTTTTACTGTATCAATGAACGGATTCTCAGAAGAAAAAGCGTGGTTATCTCAACCAACCTTTCGCTCTCAGATATCCGCAACATGTATTCGGAGCGAATTTTTTCGCGCCTCACCAGTGCTTATAAGCTGTTAAAGCTTGCGGGTGCCGATATCCGTCTTTTGAAAAAAACAGGGCAAAAACCTTAGGAAATCATTGACTTATCGGCAAAGAATGATTATATTTTATATTGTGTTAAATACAAATTTGTATCGTATTATACTAATGGAGGATTTTAATTATGCCACGAGACGAACGTCACACACAAACTATTCCATATGGTACCTTAGGTATCGTTCCTTTAGCCAGCTGCTCAGAATTAGGCAAAAAGGTAAATAATTATCTTGTTGACTGGAGAGAACAGCGCGACCACGAAGATGAATCTACACTCGCTTTCAGCGGATATAAAAGAGATTCTTATATCGTAAGTGCAAGCACCCCTCGTTTTGGTTCCGGTGAAGGAAAGGGTGTTTTAAACGATTCCGTACGTGGATATGATTTATATATCATGGTTGACGTATGTAATTACAGCCTTGAATATTCTTTATGCGGTTATAAGAACCATATGTCACCGGATGACCACTATGCAGATTTAAAGCGTGTTATCGCTGCTGCTGGTGGTAAAGCACGCAGAATTACCGTTATTATGCCATTCCTGTATGAAAGCAGACAGCATAAACGTTCAGGACGTGAATCCTTAGACTGCGCACTTGCATTAAAGGAACTCACAGATATGGGTGTGGATAACATCATTACATTTGATGCACATGACCCGCGTGTACAGAACGCAATTCCGTTAAAGGGATTTGAATCCGTTTCTGCTACGTATCAGTTTATTAAATATCTTTTACTGGGTGTTGACGATTTACACATCGACAGCGACCATATGATGGTTATCAGCCCGGATGAAGGCGGTATGGGACGTGCTGTTTACTTTGCAAACGTCCTCGGTCTGGATATGGGTATGTTCTATAAAAGACGTGACTATACAAAGATTGTCAACGGACGTAACCCGATTGTTGCCCATGAGTTCTTAGGCTCTAACGTAGAAGGAAAAGATGTTGTCATCATCGACGATATGATTTCTTCCGGCGAAAGCATGATTGATGTTGCTGCTGAATTAAAGAGAAGAAAAGCAAAGAGAGTCTTCTGTGCGACAACCTTTGGTCTATTCACAAATGGATTTAAGAAATTTGATGAAGCTTATGAAAACGGCGTTATCGACCGTGTTCTTACAACGAACCTTGTATACCAGCCGGAGGAACTGCTTTCTAAGCCTTGGTATATCAATGTAGATATGAGCAAATACATTGCTTTATTAGTTGATACGTTAAACCACGATTCTTCTATCAGCAACTTATTAAGCCCTGTTGAAAGAATCCAGCAGCGTGTTAAGGAATACAACGAAACACATTACGGCAAGTAATATTAATGTATGCAGGCTTTGGGCGCTGCCCGGCAAAAAGGGATAGGAAAATGTTGATTCACATTTTCCTATCCCTTTAATTTATGGCTTGTTCGATTTCTCATCTACCCGCATCAACGGACGACTTTGTGCCGCTGTCGGCACAAAGTGTTATGTGAACAAACTTTGATTTATGGCTTGTTCACATTTACCACTCTCCGCGTGCCGTTGCATCGGGATCGGTTCTTGTCGTGGCGTCAATATCGCCATACTGCATCGGTGCCGTTGTCTTTGGCTGTGCCGGTGCTGTCGTCCATCGCTGATACGGTGTTGTTGTTGGCACCTGTGCTGTCGTGGACGGAACCTGCTGCGGTGTTACCTGTTCAATACCTGTCGTTTCCGGCACAATTGCTGTAGTTTCCTGCGGTAAGGATTCCGTTTCCTCCTGTACTGCCGCTGTCGTCTCCGGTTGTGTTGTCTGCTGTGTAACCGTACTGAAATCTGTTACAGGCAGATTGGTATGCACCGCCGTCATAAAATCTTTAAAGATTGCATTGACACGGCTGTTGACACCGGACATTTCTTTTGGATAATCGTATCCTGCCCATACCGTTGTGGTGTAATACTTGCTGTATCCACAGAACCATACATCTTTGCTGGCATTTGTCGTTCCCGTTTTTCCGGCAACAACTGCATTTTCCACATTTGCTGATGTTCCCGTACCGCTTAATACAACTTCCCTTAACATCTGTGTCATCATGCGCGATGCACTTTTATCATAAACCTTGCTGTCACGGTTCGTTTCATTGACAACCGTTTTATTGGAAGCATTTACAATAAGACGGATACAGGTTGCTTTTCTGTATACACCGTCATTGGCAAGTGCTGCATATCCGCCTGCCATTTCTTCCGTTGTCACACCATACGTAAAACCGCCTAATGCACCGGCATTGTAATCTTTATCCACCCAGATTTTATGAAATCCCATTTTTATTAAAAAGGAACTTCCCGTCTTTGGCGTAATCTGCTGATAAATGTTCCATGCAACCGTATTTTTAGACCATTTTACGGCATCTGTCAACGTCATCTCTCCGGCATAGCTTGCATCGGCATTGGCAGGGCCGCCGTCAATCTGCGAATCGGTAACCTTCGTATCCGGCGTATTGCCAAGCTGCAAATACGGTGTGTAGACATTTAACGGCTTAATACAACTGCCCGGCTGGCGGTAACTCTGATACGCACGATTTAAAACATAGCCCTTGATGTCTTCCTGACTGCGCGAACCGACAATCGCCACCACATTTCCGGTGCTGTTATCCACACACGTTGCCGCTCCCTGCATACTGTATACACCTTCCGAAGACTTTTCCGTATATGCCGCCAGATTGTTATCTACTGCCTGCTGTAACTGATTTTGTATATTCATATCAATGGAGGTGTAAATGCTGTAACCACCGCTTAAAAGCTTCTGCTGACACATATTGTAAAATGTATCATACGTAGCTTCATATGCATTATAATCGTCTTCCGAACTGAAATTATAACGGAAGGTAAAGCCCGATACACTCATCAGCGATTCGGTTGCACAGTGCCTTGCATACGTTACAACCGAATTGTTAATCTCCTCTGTCTGATGCGGATTTAAGACAACCTCTTCTGTTTCAGCCATATAGCGGTCGAGCGAACCAATATCATCCGCCTCGTAAAGCTGCTGTAAAATGAGGTTTTTACGCTGGACGGTATTGTCATAATTTGTCAGCGGATTATAGCGTGTCGGATTGTTGGGAATCGCCGCGATAAAAGCCTGTTCCGCAAGCGTAAGCTCTGACACGGATTTGTCAAAATATCCTCTTGCCGCAGCTTCCACACCATAATATCCGTTTCCGAAATAAATATTGTTCAGGTAAAATTCCAGAATCTGATTCTTACTGTACTTCTTTTCCAGACCGACCGCAATAAAAATCTCCTCAACCTTACGCTGCCATGTCACTTCCTGCGACAGGAAAATATTTCTTGCAAGCTGCTGGGTAATGGTACTTGCCCCCTGCGCAATATCATTGCTTTTCTGATTAATCACAATGGCACGCAGAATTGCCTTGATATCATAACCGGAATGTTTATAAAACTGGCGGTCTTCCATGACGACAAAGGAATTGACCAGTGTCACCGGAATCTCCTGATACGACACATAATACATATCCTTTGTATTCTTCATTGTACAGAGTTCCTGGTCATTCGTATCATAGATAATCGTTGTCTTTGAATCTTTAAAGGTACTGACCGAGCTTGCCGCTACATAAGAATCCGCCGCACGTTTTAAACGCACAACCGTAATCACTTTTGGAATCAGATAAATGAGTCCCGCAAGCACCGCAAGCACCAAAACTGCCCGTATGATTTTCTTAAACTTTTTCATGCAAACCTCTCATTAGTGTTTCATTAATAAATCCGATGTTTCATCCTTCTTAAAAATCATCTTATCTGAGTAACGCACCGTGATATTATTCACATTAGAAATCGCTTTTTTTAACACAAGAATCACCTCGGTCTTTCGGTTGGTCGTTGAAATGGTATCAATAACCAGACCGTCACTGGTGCTGTTTTCTTCCCGGTTAATCAGCTGATCCATCGTTGTTTCTGAAAAACTGCCGTCTGCATTTTTCACAACACGGTACAGATTCACACGCAGCTTATCGACAATCGCATTAGACACATAAATGCCCGGCTCATTATATTCTTTCTGCATAGTATAATCCGATGCCATAATATTCACCTGATACATCGGGAAAAAAGTATTGCCGTCGCCTTCGGATACAATGTCCTCTGCATCAGCAATGCCATAAATAAAATCTGAATTAATGTAGCCCAGCACCTTGAGCTTTTCACCCGCATCTGCACGAATAGTATAATCCGTGCCATCCTGCATATTGAAAATGCGGATACTGTCCGTATCATATTGCGAATGATTTTCGCTGTATGCAATCATATTTCTGCCTTTAGAAACGGCATACGTTCCCTGTGCCAGCCCTGAAACTTCTGTCATGACTTCACGGCTGATTAAATTAATGGCATACAATGTATCGTCAATTAAAATATAAAACAAATTGTTGTCATTCACATAAGCAATGCCGCCAATGCGTTCTTCCATACTCTCATAGGAAACATCTACCGGCAGATACAGTTCTTCCTGCACCACATTTTCCCCATAATTATACGAACACAGCGAAATGCCCATTTCCCCTTCGTGCGCACCACGGCTCATGTAGCCGCAGATCAGAAAATAAAGGCTGCCTTCGTCCGATACGCTGATAATGCGGATTTCATGCTGGCTGCCGCGTTCCCGGATATTGTCCGAATCCTCTGCATCAAATGAAAAGACCTTTGTTAATTCTGAATTGTCCGAATCCAGTTCCCAGAGTGTATTCCGGCTGACAAATGCCGTATACTGCCCATTATCACTTGCCTGCGCCATCACATCCGTATCCGGCTGTATACCCAGATTAATTTTGGAGGATGACAGAAAATCATTCTGACCGTCAAAATACTGCCCTGCCTCACGCTCATAATCGAGCAGATACAATTTACTGCCGGACTGGCGTATTTTATAGTAATCTTTTACACGATATGTATCATAGGAATTATTATCATTTTCTGCACCCACCATATAATCTATTGTAATTTCTGCCGTTTCCTGACCAATCTGTGTAATTGAAGGAATTCTGTCACTTTCAATAAACGGTCCTAATTCACCCCAGCCAACCTGGGACTGCTTACTGTGAATATTGACCTTTCCGAAATTGGAATTATCTCCGGAAGATGTCGTTTCCAGATACTGTGTCAGATTTTTCAACTGTGTCTGGTCATACGCATAGCTGTTGAGTTCCAGCACATAATTCAATTTATCCTGCACCTGAAAATCCGTACCGCTGATAATCCGCGTGTAATAATAAATTTCTTCCTGCTTTTTTGTCGATATCGTAACCTCTAACAGATATTCTTTATTGTTATCAATCAGATTCTTAATATTAAGCACAACATCTGCACGGCTTTCGTCCTGCGTATAATCTTCTACTTTTGTATTTTCAATCAGCGATAAATCGCTTAAATCTCTTACCTTGTACGAAACACCCTCTAATTCCTGTCCATACAAATCCACTACAACGGACAATTTCTTATCTGTCGGCAGCGGTGTCAGTGTTTCTCCCATCATTGAAGCATCGACTTTCTGTGTATAACCGTATAACCGGTTAAACAACTGGCCTTCTTCGGTCTGCATCATAACGACCGGAAGCGTTGCCTGTGTCATTGTCATTGTCGATATGGCTGACGTCTCATAATTCATGGATATAAATGTAACCACGACAGTTACCATAAATGCGACTGCCAATATAATATATTTATATGTAGCATTTTCCCTGTTGTCCATAACTTAATCCTTTCCATTATCCATCTGCGGCCTATTCGCCCAGCAGTTTATTTAAGGTCAGATTCAAATGGAGTGCTTCCTCCATATTTTTCAATGCTTCTGCTGCATTTTCACTGTCTTTTCCGGTATAAACCGCACGAATCAGCAGATTTTTCGGTGTATGTTCCATATCAATAAATTCCAGTATCTGTGTGTCATACCCTTTTGCTGTCAGAAGATTTGCCCGTACGGCATCCGTCATAATTGCCGCCATGCGCTCTTTTAAGATACCATACTGCAACACCGGCTGTAACAGTTCATTTTCCATCATTCTGTTGGCTTCATGCTGGCAGCACGGTACGGATAAAATGACTTTTGCGCCCCACTGCACGGCTTTAGCCAGCGCATAGTCCGTTGCCGTATCACACGCATGCAGTGTCACCACCATATCAACCGCATCAACATCGGTATAGGATGCAATATCCCCGACAAGAAATGACAGCTTTCCGTAGCCGTATTTGTCCTTTAACTCATTACAGTGTGCAATGACATCTTCCTTTAAATCCAGCCCGATAATACGGATATCATAGCCTTTCAGTTCCTTTAAATAATAGTACATAGCAAAGGTCAGATAGGACTTTCCACAGCCAAAATCAATAATCGTCTGCTCCCGTTCTTTGCTTAACTGCGGCAGAATGTCTTCGACAAATTCCAGAAAGCGGTTAATCTGACGGTATTTATCATACTTCTGCCGTACAATTTTACCCTCTTTGGTCATAACGCCCAGATCAATCAGAAATCCAACCGGCGTTCCTTCCGGCAGAATGTAACGCTTGGTACGGTTGTGCGACAAATCCCTCTGCACCCGGACTTCCTTACATTTTTTGTATTTCACGGTCTGGCTGTGCTTCCCGGACAAAATCTGTGCCGTTGCATCGGTCATGGTAAACTGTGCCTGCTTGTAGTCCTCCTGCATCCAGTCTGTAATCTTCTTTTTCAATTCGTCTTTTTTATAATTCTTATGAAATACTTTCCTTCCGATAAACTCTGAAACCTGATATTCTATGTTATCTTTCATGGCAACCGGACGTACCTTTATCTTTACCGGAAGTTCTTCGTTTTTCTTTTTTAATCCGCTGATTGTCAGATCAATCAGATTCTTCTGGATGCACTGTTCAAGTAATTCTTCTATCGTCACTGATTTGTTCCTCTTTTACTTTCAAATATTGATGAATAGTTTTATTTTAATCTGTTTACCAAAAAACTACAAGCCTAAATGCAGATTTTCATAGTCTGCCGTTTAGTAATCCTGCATATTCATCGGTGTCGCAAGATACACCGTGGTTTCATTTTTTTCTTCGTCATATCCGATGCAGATATTGACATTCACCTTGTCTTTTCCTATCATAATATAATTTTTAATCCCTTTGTTATATGCGTATACAGTATACACATCTTCCATATGACGACCGACACTTAGTTTTGCATTCATCATATCAAGCATATCCTGTGCAAACTGCTCTTTCTGCGTATCGGTAAGCGCCCCGTGAATCTGTCCCTTTAAATTGACATTGACTTCCGTATCAATCTGCATTTCTTCCATTATCTGACGAATGAGCTTCTCATATGTAAAAGAAGCATCTACCGTATTTTTTAATGTCACACCGATGTAAAGGTACTGCTCGTACTCCACATTTTCCTGATGAATCGTTATAAATCTGCAAAGAACACTGCCGTTTTCACCGTTTTGGGAAAGCTGCATTGTTTCCACATTGTCCCGGCTTGTCTGTTCTATCGTATACCGGTTAATCCCTATTTTTTCTGCCGCCTTTTCCAGGATAATCTCTTTTGCTGTATCCGTAAGCTCCATACTGCCATATTTGCCATATGCAGAAATATCTGCGCACACTTCCTTGTAGGATGCACTGCCAAACGCACTTAAAACATTTTCCTGCACACCCGTCTGCGGCATATTCCAAAATACCCTCGCCGCCGCTATCAGCCACAAAATTCCCGCAATAACAACCGCGGTCTTTTGCAGCAAAAATCCTGCCTTTCTGTGTGTTGTCCTATTTATATTTTCTTGTTTCTTCCTGTTTTGTTTCTGTCCGTTTTTTAAAATCGTATCCTGTATTTTATAACAGATATAATCCCAACAATCCCTGAACATAAATAAACCTCCCAACTTATGGTATTCTTAAGTATCGCCATAAATTGGAAGGTTTATACATTTATTTAGCGTGCTGCACCCAGTCGTGCAAGAGAACGCTTTAACGCTGCTTCCGCACGTACCACATCAATATGCGGATCGTTACTTGAAAGTCTGCGTTCAGCTCTTGTTTTGGCTTCATTGGCACGATTTACATCAATTTCTTCCGGCCATTCTGCAATTTCTGCAAGCACCGTTACCTTATCCTGTAAAATCTCAACAATTCCGCCGTGTACAGCAGCTTTTTTTACATCTCCATCTACATGAATATTCATAACACACGGTACCAGTACTGATGTAAGAGGAATATGTTCTGCATATACACCAATCTCACCTTCCGTTGTGGAAAGCTCTACCATTGTCACATCATCATTGTAGAATACTCTGTCAGGCGTGTTTACCAACAGCCTGAATGTCTTCATATCTGCCATTGATTCCTCCATTCTTACCCGTGTCGTTTAACCTGTTACAGATTATTTACACTTTGCAAGTACGTCATCAATATTACCGCAGTTTAAGAAGTAACTTTCAGGAATGTCATCATACTTACCTTCGATGATTTCCTTAAAGCCCTGAATTGTTTCACTAATCGGCACATATCTTCCTTCCAGACCTGTAAACTGTCCGGCTACAAAGAATGGCTGTGACAGGAATCTCTGTACTTTTCTTGCTCTTGATACGACCAGCTTATCATCCTCTGAAAGTTCGTCCATACCAAGGATTGCGATGATATCCTGCAATTCTTTGTACTTCTGTAAAATTTCCTGAACTGCTCTGGCTACCTTATAATGTTCTTCACCTACAATACGTGGGTCAAGGATTCTGGAAGTAGACTCAAGCGGGTCTACAGCCGGATAAATACCAAGTTCTACGATTGAACGTGAAAGTACGGTTGTCGCATCCAGATGTGCGAAAGTTGTAGCCGGAGCCGGGTCCGTTAAGTCATCGGCAGGTACGTATACGGCCTGTACAGATGTAATAGAACCGCTCTTTGTAGATGTAATACGTTCCTGTAATGCACCCATTTCCGTCTGAAGTGTCGGCTGATAACCAACGGCTGAAGGCATACGTCCTAAAAGCGCTGAAACTTCGGAACCAGCCTGTGTAAAACGGAAAATATTATCAATGAAAAGAAGTACATCCTTACCGCCCTGATCACGGAAATACTCAGCCATTGTAAGACCTGTTAAACCAACTCTCATTCTGGCTCCAGGTGGTTCGTTCATCTGTCCGAACACCATGGTTGTCTTTTCGATAACGCCGGATTCCTTCATTTCATAGTAAAGGTCGTTACCTTCACGGGTACGTTCGCCTACACCAGTGAATACGGAATATCCGCCGTGCTCTGTTGCAATATTACGAATCAGTTCCTGAATTAATACCGTCTTACCTACACCGGCACCACCGAACAATCCGATCTTACCACCTTTCTGGTAAGGGCAGAGAAGATCTACGACCTTGATACCTGTCTCTAACATCTCCTGGGATGTTGCCTGTTCCTCAAATGCCGGAGCAGGTCTGTGGATCGGCCATTTTTCCACGCCGGTCGGAGGATCGATCTCGTCGATCGGATCTCCTAATACATTAAACATTCTGCCCAATGTATTCTCACCTACCGGCACACTGATCGGTCCGCCGGCTGCAACTGCATCCATGCCGCGGACTAATCCATCGGTTGATCCCATTGCGATACATCTGACTGTATCATCGCCCAGATGCTGGGAAACCTCAACGGTCAATTCTTTTCCCGCCTGATCGCCTCTTAACGGGATACGAATCGCATCGTTGATCTCCGGCAGATTGCCCTCTGTGAATTTAATATCCAGAACGGCACCGATAATCTGGGTAATCTTACCGATATTATTTGCCATCGCTTCTTTCTCCTTGTAATCAAATTTTGTGCTGCTGTCTTTTTATTCGATTGCAGATTACCTGCAGCTTCATCTGCTTATCCAGAGATTGCCGACGCACCGGCAATGATCTCTGTTAATTCCTGTGTAATCGAGCCCTGACGTGCCCGGTTGTATTTGAGCGTCAGATCACTGATCATATCCTCTGCATTGCTCGTTGCAGAATCCATTGCCTGCATTCTGGCACCGTTTTCACTGGCAACTGCCTCCACAAGTGCCCCGTAAAACAGGCTTGTAACGTATTTTGGAATGATCATATCAAGTGCTTCTGTCTCATTCGGCTCATAATTCATCAGAACGTTTGCCTCTGCTGCTGCACCAAGTTCTTCTTCATCAAACTCGATCGGTAACAGCTTCATCAGCTTCGGTTCGTGTACGACTGTATTTTTAAAATGTGTATACACCAGATAAATCTCGCCGATCGTGCCATTGGTGTAATCCGCAAGCACCTTTTTGCAGAGTTCTGCCGCATCATCATAAGACGGGGACTCAATGATATAGGAGTCATCCTCTTTGATATGATAGCCGCGGCGTTCTAATACCTCGCGTCCCTTTCCACCGATAGC
>OHJZ01000286.1_pt1 | contig 34725 bp, 34 predicted proteins | sample 1568691 | NCBI WGS metagenome assembly OHJZ01 (sample SAMEA3879593, study PRJEB24766) | human gut metagenome | biome: human-associated habitat; feature: feces | place: USA | collected 1985/1987
CATAGGCCCCACGGGTATGATCCGGGGAAACGGTGATCACAGGCTTTTCCAGCTTGTCAGCAAAGAACCGGGTGTTGAACTTTGAAAATAAATCTTCAAGTTCTTCAATGACCGGCTTCAGGCTTACTTCATTCATTGATGTTCTTCCTTTCTTATGAGCACTTATAGTGCTCAATCGGGGTATAAAAAAGCTCCTGCACCGTCTTACCAAAAAAGTTGGCAATCCGAATTTTGACTTCATCACGGGGAACTCTTTCATCCCGTTCATACATGGCCCAAGAAGATTTCGTAATACCAAGAATGGCGGCAATTTCTTCTTGGGTTCGATCCCCACGCAGTTTGCGAAGAATCATTCCCGTGGTTTCCTTCTGGATCATGTTCTCACTCCCTTTCTTGTTTTCGTGCACCTTTTGTGCTCGTCTGCTATTATAGTACACCCAATGTGCTCAAATGTCAAGTTGAATCGAACACTAAAAGTGCATAAAATAAAAAGGCACAATTTGTGCACTATGCTGGATTGACCTTGTGCACAAATTGTGTATAATATAAATGAAAGGGGTGTTACTAATGGCAAAGTTCAATGAGCGTTTGAAACTTTTACGCCGGGAATCCGGTTTATCTCAACAGGATTTTGCAAAGCAACTCGGAACTTCTAAAAGTAGCGTCAATATGTATGAGCGTGGAGAAAGAGAACCCAGTATAGAAACCCTTGAAGCCATTGCTGATTACTTCAATGTTGATATGGATTATTTACTTGGTAAATCGGATCATAGAAGTAAATCGGCATGGTTAGAAGATATTGATAATTCCATTGATCTTGATATTCTACGATCCCAAGTAAAGTTTGAAAATTTGTTCCCGATTGAAAGAAAAAGATACCCTTTGATTGGAACAATCGCTTGTGGGAAACCCATCACCGCCAATGAAGAAAAAGAATTGTATGTAGAAGCCGGGGCGGAAATTGAAGCTGATTTTTGCTTACGGGCAAAAGGTGATAGCATGATCCGGGCCAGAATTTATGATGGTGATATTGTATTTATCCGAAAACAAAGCATGGTTGACAATGGTGAAATTGCCGCCGTGGTCATTGATGATGAAGCAACTCTGAAGCGGGTCAACTACTATCCAGAAAAAAACTTACTAATCTTGAAGGCTGAAAATCCTGATTATGAAGATCTGGTCTATACCGGGGAACAACTGGATCATATAATTATTCTGGGGAAGGCAGTTGCTTTCCAAAGTGATGTTAGATAAAGGAGATAAATATGAAAAAGAAAATTGGTTTAGTTGTGGCAATTATTTTTATAGGGGCTTTAGCTTTTGGTATTTCAAGGGTAGTTCAAAACCCTGAACAATATCAAAAAACTGATCCAAACATCGAAGCTATTATGAATTCCTGTGAAGTTACTGAAGCACAGGCCGAAACCATTTGGGGTATCCTTCAGGAATGTGGTGTTGGCAGTATTGAAATTATTTCCCGTGACACTATGCTTGATGGACTTTATAACACGGATGATATTGGATATAGGATTAGAACAGAAGATGGGAATAATCCTGTACTTTATCTAAATGGCGCTGGGGAAGTTTCACAAATACGATGGGCAAATCAAACACTTTATCCGAAGTCCTAAATTAGAACAGATAGAACACATCTTTTTCCCATTCTCTTTTAATGTTACTTTCTTATATTTTTTTTTACTTTTTAAGTTTAAGTAATATAACATCTGTTCTATCTGTTCTATTAGATAAATACCAGATAGGATAAAGGTTTTTGATAGAACAGATCGTAACAGAAGGCAAAAAAAAAAGACCGCCCCCGGTGGTGGCACACCGGAAGCGGTCAGGCGAAACAAAACCCGTTTGAAGTTAATGTTTCAATCCCCATTGGACATTATATCACATCGGGTTTGGCTTTGCCATACCCATTTTCCTGAAAGGACAGGTGATATAATGCGGAATCCCAATGGGTATGGGACTGTGGCGAAGCTGTCAGGCAATCGCCGCCGCCCATTCATTGTGAAAAAAGTGATTGGCTGGAATAACAAGGGCCATCCCATCTATGATATTGTGGGTTACACAGAAACCCGTGAAGCCGGGAATTTGCTATTGGCTGAATATAACCGTGATCCTTGGGATGTTGACCGGGCCAAGATCACCATGAAGGAACTGTTTGAACTTTGGAAAGAAAAGAAGGCTCCGAAGCTGGGAGAATCCAACCGTTCATCTTTGTGTTCAGCGTTCAAGCATTGTTCAGCGTTATGGGAAAAGCCCTATAAACAAATCCGGTCATACCAAATGCAAGAAACCATTGACGGTTGCGGGAAGGGGTACAGTACACAGGCGGCAATTAAGAACCTTTGGGGCCATCTTGACAGGTTTGCCCTTGAAATGGACATTATCACCCGTTGCTATTCTGACTTGCTGACTTCTGATCCTATCCCACCAACCACCCGCCTTCCCTTCAGCAAGGAAGAAATCAAGAAGGTTTGGGAACATCAGAAAGAACCTTGGGTTGACACGGTTCTGATCCTGCTTTATTCCGGGTGGCGGATCAGCGAACTTCTGAACTTGAAGCCGGAAGATATAAACCTTCAGGCCGGGACGATGAAGGGCGGAACCAAAACCAAGGCGGGGAAGGATCGGGTGGTTCCTATCCATTCCAAAATCAGGCCCTTGGTGGAATCCCGCCTTGCGGAAGGTGGCCCCCGCCTAATTAGCTACAATGGAAGGGTCTGTTCCCAAACCCAATACCGGGTATTTTGGGCGGACATTATGAAGGCTCTGAAGATGAACCACACCCCGCACGAATGCCGCCACACCTTTGAAACCCAACTGGACAGCGCCGGGGCAAACCGGAAGTGTATTGATCTTCTCATGGGCCATGTGTCCAAGGACACAGGAAACCGGGTCTATAATCACAAGACTTTGGATGAACTGAAAAGCACCGTTGAACTAATTCAGTAAGCCCTTGAATTTTGTCAAATCCTATGGTATTCTTTTGATGGTGCTACCGATAAACGGCAAGTGGTTAGTTCCCCTGACCAGATCAGGGGCGCTTCTTGCCCCCTGATCTTTATAGAAAGGGGGGCTGTCAAATGGTTACATATTCTGATCTGATTCAGACAGGTATTTTAATCGTTGGCATTATTGCCCTGTTCATGCAGGCCAATAAAAAGAAGTAACCGCCCGGCTCCCAACCTTGCGGTTACTTCTGTAATCCAGTAGGGGAACCAACCGTTTGCCGGTGGCACCCTCGTTCTATGTTCAGTATAATTCAAAGCCGCTGAAATGTCAATAGGGGCCGTTCAAAGCGGTGAACATTATAGGCCGATGAACACTGAACTATTAACACGATAGTAACAAGAAAGGCGGGAAACCCCGGAAAACCGGGACTTCCCGCCTAATCTGTTTTTATTATACCATATCCGTCCCACAAAAAACCACCCGCCACGGCGCTTTGCAGCGGGTGACGGGTGGTTTTGGGATCGTATCAAGAAAAAAGGGGAAGTGTGTTACAGCCGCCCGCACTGTTTGCTGGTAAAGAACCGCAGCGAGGTGGTGGAACGGAACACCTTGCCCGCCCGCAGCACCGTAGAGGGGAAGTCCGGGTGGGAAGGACTGCAGGGGAAGTGCTGCGGCTCCAGCGCAAAGCCGCTGTATTTGTCCATTTTCTGGCCGTTTTTGCCCAGAGTGGGGCAGTCCTGCAAAAAGTTGCCGGTGTACAGCTGGATGCCCGGCTGGCTGGTATACAGTTTCATGCTGATGCCGGTCTTATCGCTGCTGGCCCAGGCTGCCAGGCTCTGGCTGGAGCCGCGCTCCCGGTCCAGCACATAGCAGTGGTCATAGCCGCCGCCCACCATGGTGGTCTGGGGGTAGCCGGTATCGATCTCCCGGCCCAGCACTTTGCCCGCCCGGAAATCCATCGGCGTGGCAGCCACCGGCAGGATGCGCCCGGTGGGGCAGGTCTCCTCATTGCCTTCCAGATAGCGGGAAGCGTACAGACGCAGCTTCTGCCCCAGCACATTGCCGCCGCCGTCCAGGTTGAAGTAGCTGTGATTGGTAAGGTTGATGATGGTGTCTGCGTCCGAGGAGACCCGGTAATCCATGCGGAACAGGTTGTCGTCGGTGAGGGTATAGCGCACTGCGATCTTCAGATTTCCCGGGAAACCATCCTCTCCGTCGGGGCTTTCCGCCTCCATCAGCAGGGTGTCGCCAAAGGCTTTGCTCTGGTACAGCTTGGTGGGGAAAGTGCCGTGCAAATGGTTCTTGCCATTGTTCGGCTCCAGGTGATAGGTGCGTCCCCCTACGCTGAAGCAGGCATTCTCGATACGGTTTGCATAGCGGCCCACAAATGCGCCGCAGCAGGTGCTGCCAGAGGAGCAGAAGTCCTCCTCATAATCTGCCATGGTGTCATGGCCCAGCACTACGTCCACCGGCCCGCACTTGGCCGGTACCACAATGCTGCGCACCACGCAGCCATAGTTCAGCACACTTACGGTCAACCCGCCGGGGTTGGACAGGATGTATTCGGTGACCTTGTCACCGGCCTTGGTCACACCAAAAGGCTGGGAGCGGATCTGTGCCATGGGGTATCGCCTCCTTGCCGGGAGCCTGGCCCTTGCCGACTCCCTCGTTGTATCGTGCAGTTTACAAAAACTGCCACGTTCTGTATTTATCATTATAACACAATCCATCAAAATTTGTGTGGATTTTTTTAGGAAATCTCGCCAAATTTCAAATTCTTTTCTTGTGTGTATTGTCCGCCTTCATCCAGCAGGAGAGCCGCCCCGCAAAAAACACCCCGCCCGCACAAAAAAGCGCACCCCGCAGGGTGCGCTTGCAAAACAGTCAGGTCTGCGGTGCATAGATCCGCACAGCCTGGCGGTAACAACGGACGAAATAGACCATCTCCGCAATGGCAGTAATGATCCAGGAGCAGGGGTACAGCAGGTACAGCGCCGGAATGGTGTGGAAGTGCGCAAAGATCGTGTATACCCAGATCACCCGGAACACGCAGGAACCCAGGATCACAATGATCGTGGGCACCACAGTATGGCCCAGACCACGGGCAGCCGCAATGGTGCAGTCCATAAAGGCGGAGATGCAGTAGGCCAGTGCCATGACCGTGATCCGCTTCATGCCTGCGTCAATGACCGCCTCCTCGGTGGTGAACAGCGCCAGGAACTGCCGCCCAAACACCAGCAGCCCGCCGCCCAGCACCAGGCCCACCCCAAACGAGTATCCCAGAGAGATGACGAAGCTCTTCTTTACGCGGTCGATCTTGCCTGCACCATAGTTCTGGCTCATGAAGCTGGCGCAAGCCATATAGAAGGCCGCCATCACATCATAAAGCAGAGCATCGGCGTTGGCGGCGGCAGAGTTGCCCTTGACCATCAGAGAATCAAAGGAGTTGACGCCTGCCTGGATAAACAGGTTTGCAATGGCAAAGACCGCATTCTGAAAGCCAGCCGGCAGACCCAGGGCCAGGATGCTCCGGGTCATGGCCGGGTCCAGCCGGGCACTGCGCCAGTCCAGGGCGTAGGTGTCCTGCACACGGGTCAGCGCCCGCAGGATCAGCCAGGCCGAAACACACTGCGACAGCGCACTGGCCAGGGCCACGCCCACCACATCCAGACGGCAGAAGATGACAAAGAACAGGTTGAGCGCCACATTCAGCACGCCTGCAAAGGAGAGGTATATCAGCGGCTTTTTCGTCTCGCCAATGGCGCTGAACACGGCGCTGCCGTAGTTATACAAAGCCAGGGCAGGCATGCCCAGAAAATACACCCGTAGATACAAGATCGCCCCAGGGAGCAGATCCTCCTTGGTGTTCAAAAGCCGCAGCAGGGCAGGGGAGCCTGCCAGCCCGATGACCAGCAGGATAAAACCCGCTGCCAGGCTGACGATCAGCGCCGAATGGACCGTATTATGCACGCCCTTCTCGCTGCGGGCACCATAGAACCGGGCCACCAGCACGTTGATGCCGTTGCTCAGGCCGATCAGAAAACCCGTGAACAGGGTAACGAAGATGCTGGTGGACCCCACCGCGCCCAGGGCTGTGGAGCCTGCAAACCGCCCGACCACCGCAATGTCGGACATATTGAACAGCACCTGCAACAGGTTGGACAGGGCCAGCGGCAGGCTGACCAGCAGGATCTGCCGCGCCAGCGGCCCCTCGGTAAGGGTCATTTTCTTGGAGCTCATAGTCTTTTTTTGTATTCCTTTCCACGCAAGCAACCCGGCCTGCGCACACCGCAGACCAAGCTCTATTATATAGCCTATTTTATAGTTTGCAAGATGGTTTTTTCCGCCGGGGAAATTTCCTTTTGACCGCCGCCGTCCATACAAAAAAGAGCCCCATCTCCCTGGCCGTTTGTGCGGCGCAAAAAGATAGGGCTTGGGCTGCTGCCCTTGCTCTCAGATGCAGTCCCGGCCTTCCCGGATCGGTGGCTGTGGAGCCTGGGGGTTGGGCGGCTGAGGCTGTGCCTCCGGCATCAGGGCGTCGTCCGGCGTTTCGATGTCAGCTGCCGGGATCATCCCGGCAACGCTGGCAGAAACCTGCTCTTTCATACCAGACCAACCTTTCCTGCGTGCCAAAAAACAGGCAGTTTCGCCTGTCTTTCCAGCACTAACCACATTTTACCGCAAAACACAGAAACTTTCCAGCGACAATGTGGCAGAAAATGTTGTTTATGGCTCTTTTTTAGCCAAAATGAAAGAAGCTTGTGCAAAATGCAGAAAAATGCGCCGTCATAAAAACTTCTGCACAGAATGGGACAGCTCTCCTGGCTTTCAAATAATATCATTCCAGATCCGCCCAAAAAACAATTTCACTGCCCGCTGCTGCAGTTGTTCCACCTGCGGGACAAACCATTCCGTGTAATTGCTGACATCCTTATAAAGGTGCAGCACCGTATTCAGCCCCTTTATCCTGTTAAATCGCACAAACCCCATCCCCGTGTTCTCGTTGACCTCCAACACGTCATAATCCAAATAAAGGGGGTGTTGTCTTCCAACCATTCCTCCATTGCGTCGCTGGCTGTCTTCCACAGCTCAAACTCCAAAAATTCGACCTCCTCAAAATCCCCAAACTCCGTGGCGCATAGATCCAGCTCATCCCGGATCTCCATGCTGATACCTCGCAGCTCATGCAGGATCTCATTATAATAGGAAGATCTGAAATAGACCCGTTTCATTTTGCACCTCCTGCTATTCTGTTTTTGTGTGCCGGCAAAAACAAAGCGCAGCCGGAAGCAGCAACCTGTAATCCTGCTGCGCTTTGCATCGCTCTTCTATAAGGGCAAAATAAAACGTGTTTTACTACCTTCTTGAAAATTTTTTGAAAATGGGTGGGTTTGTCTTTTGCCGCGCTGTTCAAGTGACCGCACACCAAAAATCAAGTCTTGGAGGATACGACTATGACAAAATTGCTTACCTGCAGCTACAACATGGATACTAACCGGGTGGACGCCCGGTTCGCGGATGGCACCACCCTTGCTATTGACTGCATCACCGTCGAGGACGAATACGGAAACACCCCGGTACAACGGGCGGAACTGGACTGGCTGCTCTACAATAAGCCGTTGGAGTACGCACAGCTTGTGCTGGGTGGAGAGGTGGATCATTACTCTGCCTTGGAGTTAATGACAGGCACTGCAAACATCATAACAATGTACAGCAGTGACACGACAAAGGTGCAGGTACCGGCAGCGGTCAGCAGCTTTTTCAGCGGATTCAGACCAAGGCTAGCAATGTAGCAGCCCAGCAGCAGGATGCAGAAGGTCGCCAGTTGGATGTACAGGGTGGGGACAGAATCGCAACTTTCCGCATTGCGGAAGATCGCCCAGCTCAAGGCTTTCAAAAAGCCGCTGCCTTTGCTGGCAATATAGGTGATGTGGCAGGCCCAGTAGGTTCAGCCTGCATAATAGGCCAGCTTTACATTGGTGGTCTAGTGCAGCCATGAGCTAACGCTGCCCTCACTCTTGACCGTAAAATCCAGCTCGCCGACCATCAGGGCATAAGGAACAAAGTAACGCGCAAACATCTGGATCCAGCTGAAGATGATCTGCGGACCATTGAAGTACACAAAGTCATTTGTGACACTGCCGAATCCCCATACGGTTGAGAATGTCATAAACGCAAGGATCAGCCATGTGATTTTGGTGGTTTCTTTTGTCGCTGACCTGCAAACAGCCTCCTCTTTCTTTTTGATCTTCAAGTAAAACGGTCAGACTTCTTTCATCAAAACTATATTATTTAACTAAACAACGATATATTTCGATTGATTTCTATGCCAGTATAGCATAATTGACCACCCGTAATTTAGGTGGTCAACCAAATTGCTGCGATATTGATGTTCTGTATGTTGCATTTTTAAGGCTGTAGCAAAAAACAGGGCATATCCCTCAACGAAGGGGTACGCCCTGCTTTTTATCTCTGAATCTTTGGCCTGCGTGTTATGAGTCGCTGCAGCGCAGTCTGGCCCGTTCTGCCCGCTTTGCTCGTTGTGATTTTTCATACTGCACGAAATGCCTTCTATTTCTATTATTTATTGCTTTTGAGGCAGTTCCGTTTTTCCACCTTTGGCATTGCGCTCTTTTTTCACCTTCTGGTCAAAGCCCTGACGACTGTTGCTCAAGTGAGCGACCATCAGTCGGTAGGCTTCGTCCCCGTCGTGGGCTGCCACCGCTTTGTAGATCTCTCCGTGAATGGACACCCGGGGACCGTTAGACAGACGGGGAACCAGCAGGCTGTAAGAAGCCCGCACCGATTTGATAATCACCGGAAGCATCCGCTCAAAGACGGGGTTTTTGCTCATGCGGCACAGGAAGGTGTGGAAGGCAATGTCCTTGGCGGTGATGGCCTGGATCACCTCCGGGGTGGTTTTCTTTCCCTGCAGCTGCGCATCCAGCTCGTCGATATCCTCGGCTAACTGCTTCAGGAGCACCAGCTCTTCCGCATCGCCACGCTGGGCGGCAAGACGACAAACAGAAGGCTCCAGGATCTGTCGAGCCTCAAACAGATAGGTGTTCAAATCATCACTGGCGATAAAGCGTAGCCCCAAAGGATCGTCAGACAGGCCCGGCACGGCGCTGACAAAAGTGCCGTAGCCACGGCGGATTTCCAGAACGTCCCGAGACACCAGCGTTTTGATTGCTTCCCGGATGGTGATGCGGCTGACGTCAAAGGTCTGCATCAGCTCCTGCTCTGGGGGGATCTGACTGCCGACCTGCCAGTTGCCGCAGATAATCTGATTTTCAATTTTGTTTGCCACGATGGCAGAGAGCGTTTTATTAGAAGACATGGGTAATGGCTCCGTTCTCTGATCCTTTCCAGGATTGAATTTGGTGCGGGAATTTATGTGAGATCCCTATAAAAAGTCTTTGAATATAGTATAAATGGTTCGCAGGCAAATGTCAACGCTGAACGTAGAACGTCATACGTATGATATTGATTGTGACTTTTCGACAAAAAAGGCCGCTTCAGTTTATGAAAGGTTCCATCTTGTAAAATCGTAAACAATCTGTTAAGCTTTACACATAAGACATATGACGAGTGTCATATGATGAATTATATTTTGGAGGAGAGACTATGGACATTCTGTACGTGATTCTCACAGCGCTCCTGGTTGTCGCTGCCGTAACCATGATCCTGAAAAAGGTCGATACTCGGTTGACCTTCCTGTTTTTGGGCGTCATCGGTCTGGCTGCCGCTACCATCGTCACCGGCCAATCTGTGCTGGGTGACTCCACCACCGGCAATGTATGGCTGGACATTTTTGATGTGATCCGCGCCAAATTTGTCAGCACCATTTCCGGCACCGGTATCCGCCTGATGATGATCGGCGGCTACGTCATGCTGATGAACCACACCAAAGCGGCTGATGTGCTGGCCCTTGGCGCCAGCAAACTGCTGAAACCCATTAAGAACCCCTACATCGTGCTGGCTCTGGTTTACATGATCGGCGCTGTGCTAAAGATTTTTATCACCAGCCAGATCGCCCTTGGCCTGCTGTTTATGGCTACCATGTTCCCCATCCTGACCCGGATGGGTGTCAGCAAACTCAGCGCGGCGGCTGCCTGCGTGGCCATCGGCGGTATGGACCTTGGCCCCAACGACTCCACCGGCATCTTTGCCGCCACCGAGATCCTAAACTGCACCCCTATGGATTGGTTTACCAACTACGAGCTGATCATTGGACCGGTGATCATCGTCTGCGTCGGCATTTTCATGGGTATCTGGTTCCAGTATATGGATAAGAAGGAGTTCGGCGGTCTGGTGATCCCCGAAGAAGCCAAGGAGGACATGAAGATCTCTGACCTCGGCGTGCCCGCCTTCTACGGCGTCTTCCCCCTGATCCCCCTGACGCTGGTAGTCGTGTTCAGCTTTGTGGACGGCATAAAGATGGACGTTATCACTGCCCACATCATCTGCTTCTTCCTGTTCTTCATCGTGGACCTAATCGTAAAAAAGGACATGAACCGCCTGCAGGATAACCTGAAAAAGCTGTGGGTCTGGATGGGCAACTACTTCAACAACATCATCGTTCTGATTTCTGTCGCCTCTGTTTTTGCCGAAGCCATCAAGAAACTGAAGGGCATCGACGTTCTGTGCGGCATGCTGTCCCACATCGGCGGCGCCGTGATCATCGTGGCCATTGCGATGGCCGCCATCCAGATCGGCACCGCGCTGCTCACCGGCTCTTCCAACGCTCCCTGGTACGCTTTCGGTTCGATGGGTGCGGATATGGCCGCAACGCTTGGCGTACACAACGGTCTGCTGCTGGTGCCCATGCATCTGACCGGCGGCCTATCCCGCTGCTTCTCTCCCTTCTGCGGTGCGATGATTGCCGTGTCCGGCATGGTGGAGACAGAGCCGATGGCCCTGTGCAAGCGCAACGCCGTCCCCATGCTGTTCGGCGTGCTGGTCTGCTTTATCGCAACCTTTGTTGTATTCGGACTTTGATTTTTACTCTGTTTTTTGAGGTGAAATGCTATGAGACACAATTTTGACGAGATCATCAACCGGCGAGTCTCCGAGTGCAAGAAGTACGAGGCTGCCTGCTATCCAGAGGACGTGCTCCCGATGTGGATCGCGGATACGGACTTTGCCGTACCGGCAGAAATTTCCGAGGCCATCCAGCAGCGGGCAAAGCACCCCTGCTTCGGCTATCCCATTGAGTCCTTTGAGTTTGAAGAGGCGGCAGCGCGCTGGGAGCGCGTCCGCTTTGGCTGGAACGTGGACCCTCACTGGGTCAAGTACGCCAACGGTGTTCTTCCGTTTTTGATGTACGCCATCCGAGCCTATTCTTATCCCGGCGACAAGGTGGTCATTCAGCCCCCGGTTTACCCGCCCTTCTCCGCTATCGTACGCAACAACGGCCGCCAGCTGCTGGAGAACCGCCTTGTGCAGGACGAAAACGGCAAATATCAAATCGATTTTGACGATCTGGAGAAGAAGCTGAAGGATCCCCGCACCAAGCTGTTCTTTATGTCCAACCCCCACAACCCCGCTATGCGCTGCTTCACCCTTGAAGAGCTGAAGCGGATCGGTGAGCTGTGCCTGAAGTACAACGTACTGGTAATCTCTGACGAGATCCACTGCGATCTGACTTATCAAGGTTACAAGCACATTCCCTTTGGTTCCATCAGCGAGGAGTTTGCAAACAACTGCATCGTCCTGATTAACCCCAGTAAAACCTTTAACATTGCCGGGTTCCGTACCGGAGCGGCCATCATCCCCAACAAACGCATCCGGGACAACATCGAAATCACGATCGTAAACAACAAAAACTATGGCCGCACGATCTTTGGCATGCTTACCTTTGTCACGGCCTACACCAAGTGCGACTATTACGCGGATGAGATGATGCAGTATCTGCAGCAGAGTCGGGATATGATGATGGCTTATATGAAGGAGCGCATCCCCCGCATCAAGCTAGCAGAACCGGAAGCGACCTATCTGATGTGGCTGGACTGCCGGGATCTGAATATGACCCAGGACGAACTGAAGGCATTCATGTTCAACAAAGCAAAGCTGGGCCTGAACGACGGCGCCACCTTCGGTACAGGCGGCACCGGCTTCATGCGCATGAACATCGCTTGTCCGCGGTCCACCGTGGAACAGGCGCTGGAGCAGCTGGAAAAGGCTGTAAACGCGCTGTAATATCCTGAAATGCACAGGCCGGGTTCGCTTTAGAGGGTTCGGTCTGTGTCACTTGTACTTTTTGCGTCAATCTGGTATGATAAAAACGTTTTCTCTTGCATCGAAAATCGAAAGGAGACGACCCATGAAAAAACGAATCCTTGCAGCGTTGCTTGTTTTCGTTGCATTATTGACCGGATGCAGCAGGAAGGAAACGACCGGACAGTGGCCGGCTCAAAAGATCGAGATCGACGTCTGTTACACCGCGGGCGGCACGGCGGATACCGTTGCCCGGCAGCTGTCAGCGCTCATGTCCCAGCAGCTGTCTACCACCTTCAATCTGGTAAACGTTACCGGCGGTTCCGGTTCTATTGCCGGCCAACAGGTGTACGCTGCCGCTCATGACGGCTATACCTGGCTGGGAGATGTGGCGCACACGGTATCTGGCTGGCGCACCCTTGGGTATGCCGATCTGGGCTGGGAGGATTTCTACGGCTTCTATGCAGCCTCTTCCCCTTATGTACTGTTTGTTTCCGGCAATTCTCCCTACCAGACCGCACAGCAGCTGTTTGACGCCATGCGGGGGGACCCCTCCATGAAGTGGGGCAACGCCGGTCTGGGAAGCATTAACCAACTGACCGGCTCGCTGATGCTGGAAAAGCTGGGCCTGAAGGGCAATTCCGTTCCCTACGACGGCGGCCGTTCCGCCGCCATCAAAGTGGTAGCCGGGGAAGTGACCTGGTCTTGGTGCGGTTTGTCCGATATTCTGGATCTGGCACAGAGCGGCGATATCCGCATTCTGGGCATCTGCGACAGCAGCCCCCGGGAGATCGACTGTGCAAAGGGGAATTATACTGTACCCAGCCTTCTGGACGACTACCCCGAGTTGAGCGATCTTCAGGGATTGCTGTATTGGGGCTTCCGGGTTTCCCGAGATACACCGGCAGACGCCGTGGCAAAGATCCGCGACGCATTCCAGAGTACTGTGGACAGCAAAGAGTGGGCGCAGTTTTGCCAGACCAAAGGGCTGGAGCCTGCGGCAATAATCGGCACAGAGAGCGACGAAATATGTGCAAAGCTGGAATCCATCTATGCATGGGGTCTGTATGACGCCGGGATCTCTACAATCAACCCGGCCGATTACCAGATCCCAAGGATCGAGGATTTCTCGTTCCCAGCCAATGACCGCACGGCTGCGGCGCAGGCATGGCCGGAATAGGAGAGCGCATTATGGATAAGAAAAAACTGCGCCAGTGTGCAGAAGGCTTGATCGTGACGGCAGCGGGACTGGGATACGTCCTCCTCTCTCTCGGCATCCGCCGAAATCCCGTAAAAACCGACGGTTTTTGGGGCTTGCTGACGGAAGCTAAATTCCTGCCGCTGTTGCTGTCTGCCATGCTCACCCTGCAAGGCGTGCGTCTGACAGCAGCGCTTTGGAAGGGGCAGGAGGTTTCGGCAGGCGGCCATAGCATAACAAAAAGATCCGTTTCTGTGGTCCTGCTGACACTTGCCTATTTGCTATTGATTTCCAAAGTAGGTTTTACCCTGCCGACCGCGGCGTATTTAACGGCCATCCTGTTTCTATTGAACCGAGGCAGGCGTCCACTGGAGCTGCTATTGCTCAGCGGAGTGTACTGTCTGGCGGCTCTCTTGTTGATCCCCGGCGTGCTGGGATTGCAGCTTTTGTAAAATGGGAGAATGCACATGTTTTCTGAATGGCTCTATCTGCCCGAGGCGGCAGCTGCGTTTCTGTGCGATCCAGGCGTCTGGCTGTTCCTGATCGGCGGCGTGTTTCTGGGCTTTGTTGTCGGCGTCGTGCCAGGACTTGGGCCGACGATGGGCATGGCACTTTGCCTTGGGCTGGTATTCCACTTGGAGTACACCCACGGTATGGCACTGCTCGTGGGCATTTTTGTGGCCTCGTGCGGTTCTGGCGGCATTACCGCCAGCCTGATCAACATCCCCGGCACACCCGCAGCAGCGGCGACCTGTCTGGATGGCAACGCCCTGACAAAGCAGGGCAGAGGCCGGGAGGCCGTAGGTTATTCCATTGCAGCGTCTGTTGTGGGAACGCTTGTGGGCACGATCCTTATCTTCCTGATCCAGCCCTTCGTGACCGGCATCGCCCTGAAGTTTGGCGATTGGGAGACCTTTCTGTTCTGCGTTTTCGGTCTGCTCATCTGCGGCTCTATTTCTGGCGGCAGCCGGCGGCGGGGGTGGATTGCCGCCTTGGCGGGGTGCCTGCTGTCTCTGACCGGAGCGGATGGGGTACAGTCCGTGCTGCGCTTCACCTTTGGGCGCGGAGAATTGTTGTCGGGCTTCAACAGCGTTATCGCCATGCTAGGGCTGTTTGGCCTTGGAGAGGTTCTCTACACGCTACGCGCTCCCGAACTGGAGCGGACCGTGGAAAAGACCGGCTTTCCACTCATCAACTGGACGGTCTTGAAAGCCAATCTCGGCAACATGCTCCGTTCCGCTCTGGCGGGATTGTGGATTGGCTTCATCCCAGGCATCGGCGAGTCTGCCGCTTGCTGGTTTTCCTACGATCTTTCCAAGCGCTCCTCCAAGCAAAAAGAGAAGTTCGGCCACGGCTCCGAGGAAGGGATCATTGCGGCGGAAGTCGCCAACAATGCCTGCTCGGCCGGTGCGCTGATCCCGGCTCTGTCGCTCGGGATCCCCGGCAGTTCCACAGCGGCAATCTTTCTGTCGGCTATGTTCATCATGAATCTGCGTCCCGGCCCCACGCTTCTGATCGAGTCACCGGGCATCCTCTGTGGGCTGTGCCTGTTATTGTTGATGGCCGCAGCGGCAATGGGTGTCGTCTCCTTCCTGTGTTCCAAGCTGACGATCCGCATCCTGACCATTCCCCAAAGTCTTCTGATGCCGCTGGTGGCGGTGCTGTGCGCAATAGGCGCTTACAGTGCCATAGGAACACCGTTTGCCCTGATCCAGCTATCGCTTTTTGGTCTGCTGGGATATCTGATGAAACTGTATCGCTACCCGATCGCACCGTTTGTGCTGGGCCTTTTGGTTGGACCCACTGCAGACACCTCCCTGCGACGGGCGCTGATGCAGTACTCCGACAACATTTTCGGACTAATCTGCCGTCCTTTTGGGTTGGGCCTGATGGCAGTGCTTGCACTGCTGTTTGTGCTGAGCCTGAAAAGTGAACGTGCAGTCCGCAAGCAACAATAGAAAGGAAAGAAGTGTCATGTCCAACAAAGCAATTTATACAGCCGCTGCTCCTTCGGCCATCGGTCCCTACTCTCAAGGGATCTCCGCCAGGGAACATGCATTCATTTCCGGTCAGCTGCCCATTGATCCCGCTACCGGCGCCTTCCCCGGTGAAGACATTGCAGCGCAGACTAGGCAGTCGCTCCTGAACCTGAAGGCAATCATCGAGGCCAACGGTATGACAATGGCAGACGTGGTAAAGACCACCGTGCTACTGGCAGACATCAACGAGTTCGGTGCCATGAACGAAGTGTACGGCGAATTTTTTGCAGAGCCTTATCCGGCCCGCGCAGCCTTTCAGGTAGCAGCACTTCCAAAGAATGCAAGGGTAGAGATCGAAGCCGTCGCCGTCAAACGCTGACGGATCGCTTTGATGAAAGACAGCCGAACGGCGCACTGCATCCAAGGTGTGTTCTGTCAAACAGACAGAATAATAGGTTTATAATAGTTTTGGGGTCGGGATTTTTCCCGACCCCAGTATTTGTTTAGAATTTGCTTCTTCCGCTCCGCTGTTTTGAAGCAGCCGCAGCATGTTCTGACACAAATCACATGAACCGTGCACCGACCGTGCAGAAACCGTGCGCCCATGCTCTGATACCATATATAGTCAAAACCACCGGCTGAGCCGGTGGCTTGAGTAAGCCCTAGAAGGGCATAATACTAGCAAAGCCCCTTAAGGGGCCACGAATGGGTCTGCCAACTGCATTCCTGTCTCGTGGCAGGCCCCTCAAGGGGCCTTTTATTTATGCCTTGGTTCCCTTGCTACCCGTAAACGGGTCCGTGAATTCCTTAAGGCTTAACTGGTCTGCAATTTGGTCTTGTTCCAGCTGTCTCTTGATATACTCCTGGATTCTCTGCTTGTTTTTTCCAACAGTATCCACAAAATATCCTCTGGCCCAGAAATGCCGATTTCCATACTTGTACTTTAAATTCGCGTGTCTGTCGAAAATCATGAGGCTGCTCTTTCCCTTGAGATATCCCATAACGTAAGAAATGCTGTATTTCGGCGAAAAACTTATCAGCATATGGATATGGTCCGGGCAGGCTTCTGCTTCAATTATTTCAATATCCTTTTGCTCGCATAGTTTGCGAAGTATCTGACCAATATCTTTTTTGATTTGACCATAAATCACCATTCTCCGATATTTCGGTGCAAACACTACATGGTATTGACATCTCCATGTCGTATGGCTTAAACTATCTATGTCTTTGTTATTTTTCATTTCAAAGAGAAACCTCTCTGTTCCTAGAATGTGGTTGGCAAACCCACACTCTATTCTACAGAGAGGTTTCTCTTTGTCTAGGGCTAAAGCCGTTTTTATTCCACCAGCTTAGCTGGTGGTTTTTCTTCACTCAAGTTCTTAATGATGCCGCCCACCTGTGGAGACCCACGGTGGGCGGGCATTTTGCGTTTTCAGATGGACTGGAATCCCTTGCCGATGATCTTGCTGGAGTTGACAATGGTCAGAGTCCTCCCGGCGCAGGAAATCCCGCAGCAGCCCTGCCTGCCGCCGGGTCAGCGCCACCATGATCATGGTGCGGGGCTCGCCGGTGTACACGCCGGTGGCGTCCTGCTGGGTCGCTGTGCGTCCCAGTGTTTCCGTAACGAAATGCCGGATGGGCTCCGGCCTTGAGGTGATGACCGTATCCCCAAAAGTGGGGACATCTTCACAGGTGGGTGCACCTTCTGCCAGGAAGCCGCCGAGCACCACAATTCTGTGATAGTGCTATCAGGCAGACCGGGCAAAGGGTCGTAATTGGGTTACGCTCAATTTTGAGCGCATCCAACACCAGCGCAATTTTACGCCGATCTATGGCAGTCCGTCAGATTGACCCCATCGCCGCTTGTGTCGGGGTGTGAATCTGGTTCATGCCCTTTTCCCCACAGGTGGAGAAAGCTGCTCTGACATATCAACAGTTCAGATTGTAGGTAGGTGGGTCGTGAAACACTACACACCCAGCCCATAGCAGGGGTGAGGATTGCCCATTATACAGCCGTATGATATAGGGCAAAGCATACAGAACAGGGGCGCACACTGTCGCACAAAACAGGTTTTTCTTGAATTTGTCGCATTTTTGTCGCACTTTCCAGCCATTTTGACAGCTATATAAAGCAAGAAATCCCACGATTTACACCGTATTTTTAACGGTCAATCGTGGGATTTTACTTGGTGCGATGGAAGGGACTCGAACTCCCGGCCTACTGATTCGTAGGAACCGAATGGCACATTTTGTCCATTTCATCATTTGGCGCTAAAACGTCATTTTAATCGAATCACAGTTATTTTTCCGTTGTTATTCTGTTGCATCCTTTGCATTGCTTGTACGCCTTTGCACCTGTTATCCATCCTTGCGATGTGCAGAAAATGTGCAAAAGTGTGCAGAGCCAAAATCAGCCCGACAAAACAGGCTGTTTCGCACAGCCCCAAAAGCTGGATTTCAACGGTATTTATTGTGCAAAATCTTCCAGTTTTATCCAAACAACAATCTTACATGACACACCGGTTCTATAGCAGGGTTTAGGACATCCGAACGGACACCGTTTGATATAGAAATGAGGTTCACCATGAACAAACTGCTTTCCTGCCGCTACAATATGGACACCAACCGGGTGGAAACCCGGTTCAAAGATGGCACCACTCTTGCCATCGACTGCATCGCCGTCGAGGACGAGTACGGCAACACCCCGGCACAGCGGGCAGAGCTGGACTGGCTGCTGTGGAACAAGCCATTGGAGTATGCGCAGATGGTGCTGAGAGGGGAGATGGAGCGTTATCTTTCTCTCGGCTGCGACCACGGTAGGCTAGATGACTAAGCATCATCCTTGCATTTCTAATGTGCACTTTTTGCAATGTTTTTGCAAATTTGCCAGATAAGGTTGACAATTTCCTACCGTCATGTTATACTTTTCTTGCATAAGAGAATGGGGGATGTTTTATGTCAGGTATCGTATTGCGCGCTTTGGGCGTTAAAAATTTCGGGCCATTCAAAGATGGGGTCTACTTTACGACTGATACAGATACTTCAAAAAAAGAATTCTGGAACAACACTTTTTCCGAAGGGGATCTTACTTTCAATCGTATTTCTTATATTTTCGGTGCAAACGGCTCTGGCAAATCTAATTTTTGTAAAGCTATCCTTCAGATTCAAAGTCTAATAAGTATATCTCCTCTCCTCTCTGCTAATAATCCGCAGCTATTGGAACTTAGTCCACTCAAAATAACCACAGGAGATTTGGATCGACATTTCCTTTTTGAGGCATCCTCTAAAGATGTGCCATCAAATTATATGATTGAGATATTAATGGATGGCATCACCTATACCTATTCTTTCTCCATAAAAAATGGTGTTGTCATTTCTGAAGTTCTAAGTAAAAAGAAAATGAGAACAACAGTTATTCTTAATAGAACTTCTCCCAATTTTAACTCCATACAGTTAAAATCCGAACTATCTTCGTTCACTCCCAACATATCGGTTGTAAAGGAGCGCGCCCTCTGCCTGTCTATGGCAGCGTTTCTTAATAATCCTTTCGCATCTAAACTTGTCGATGCGATTAATAGCATCTCCGTTGTGAATATGGCAAGTCTCAACGGCTTGCGGAATATATCTCCAGATAACTTCAATGAAAATATACGGCAAAAGTGCTTAAATGTCCTTCGAGATGTAGACCCAACTTTAAATGATTTATCTGTTGAGTTTACAGAAGAAAAAGTCGATACACGGAAACTTCCGCTGGAGATCAACGATTTAGAGGGTCGTGAATTAATTGTCAAAAATGTTCGTGTTAACGTTCAGTCAAAACACTCCGTTTACGATAAAGATTCTATCGTTGACCAAATTCATTTGCCATTCCTCAAATACGAATCCAGTGGCACCATCAAAATTCTAGGCATACTTCCTATAATCTTTCAAGTTCTCGATTCTGGAAGCCCTGTGATTATTGACGAACTTGAAAACGGTTTGCATCCAACAATGCTAAAACTCATTTTAGGCCTGTTTAATTCTCCTCAAACGAATCCAATGAATGCACAACTGATCTGCACTACTCATGCGTTAGCTCTAGCAGAGAATTCCGTGCGCCGAGATCAAGTATGGGTAATCAGTAAAGATTCTCATGGTTGTAGTTCTATGAAGCGAATCAGTGAGTACCCAGGCACTCGTACGACTGATAACATCGCTGAAAAATATCTCAGTAATGCTTTCGGCAGCATTCCCTCTTTCTATTAATCCTTTTCCATCCCCAAAGTTGTTAAATCCAGCTTTGGGGATTTTTTATTTCCATCCAGGCACTTCAAGTCTCATTTCGGCATTATTAACATGCATTTTTTCAAAATCGTTGCAAAAATCCAAAATAACATATCGACTATTCTCAAGTTATACGTTATAATGACCGTAGGATGAAAAAAAGAGACCTTGATTGTCATCAAGATCTCTCATTTCATCGGTGGGCTGTATCGCTGCTCACCAACTCGACTAGGGGTAAAGACACCCACACTGCACGGGCATGCATGTGGGCTTACTCTAACTCCTCTCGACTAACCGCCACTCAAACCAGTCATCAGGAGGGATATAGATATTATTTATTATACCATATTTCCCTGCTGGCGCAAGTCCCTTCTTTGAAAGGAGGAAATTTTTATGAAAAATTTTACATTCCAGCAGGGGATTGAAGTCCACGAGCATCAGTTCCTAGATTTTGCCGATATTCGTATTGGCAAAGATAACCGCCTTTTCATTGACCCTTATCGGGTTCATTTAGCTGCACTTGATGGCGATGTATGGGCCAAAAAGGCCGATGCGCTTATCTCCTCTTTCTTCCATACTCTCCTCGCTGCAGCTTCTCAAAAAGATTTTTCTGCCATCCGGAACTTAATTTTAAATACCTGCGAGGAAATCAATGATACTCAACTGGGCTTTTCTTCTGGTAAGCCTTGTGGAAATGGTGCATCGTGCAACCTTATTTTTCCTGCCATTCAACAAATGATTGATCAAGATCTCTTTGCACAAGGTCTTGTTATCGATATAGCCGACATCGCCATTTGGGCTCCCGGAATCGGTCCTGACCATCTCTCTGATTGGGTCACAAACATTGTCTGGCCTGTTCTGCATGAATTCACCAAATCTCAGTTTTTGAAGTATGGCCTTTCTAGAGAGCCCGCCCAGCCTGCCATGCGCCTTGCATGGCGTCCTTCGTCCACATCGTGGGAAAATACCGCTTACGAATCCTACTCTTGCGACGGACATCATATTCTGCTCTGTCCTAAAAAATTCCTACATCAGAAACTTCTTCTTTCTGCTGAAGATTTTCTAACCAGACAGGTTTTAACGTATCGTCAGAAAGAACACTTGGATCAAAAGACCAATCTTTGTCGGTACGTCTCAAAAGCAGATGGAAGCATTACCATCAAAGAACCTTCCAAGAAAACTTTACGGCAGTATGAAGTTAATGGGCAGAATCATTTAGATTATGTCCGTTTCCACACCAGAGAGAATCCTGATCTCATTCGGCGTTATCATGAACAGCCCGAATTTCTTCCGGGAAGCACTGAGCATTTCATCTCCGATGCTAAGCTAGATGCCATCCTTTATCATGCCTGATTAATACTACTCTTAGATATGATGCTCACCCGCTTTTGATTCTATCCTAAGCGGGTGGGCATCGTTTTGTTAATCGAGATTTTTCGGCAAGCGGTCATATAGAATCACAGTATTCTGCGTTTCAATATGTACACGCTCTTTCTTCAGAAGCGTTCGAGAACGTTGGTTTGCACGGTAGTCACGGCCACTTTCTTCAAAAGCAGAGCAGCACAGAAAGTCACATACCGCATTGCCGGAGGGAGATTCCCGGATAATGAACACAAAGGCAGTTGGTTCGATTCGGCTGGAAATCAGGTAATCCGCTTTGATTTTGGTCACGAACGGATAAAACTGGGGCATATAGGAGAACAAATCGAACTCCTGTTCCAGTATTTCTTTCAACCGCACCAGTGCCAGCAGACGCGGTTTCACATACTCCTGATAGAGTGTGCCCTTCTTTACCTTGTCGTAGGTGATCTTATCAGACAGAATCATATCAACCGTCTTGCGTGGACTATACCGGGGCAAGGCAATGTCTTTCAGGTAGTGGAACCCAGCAAGGTGAGGGAAGTCCTCTGGTGAAAATGTCAGCTTGATCTCGTGCAGTTCACCCTTATAGCCGTAGGTGAAAACATAGTGGTACTCAGTCAGTTCTTTCCAGACTTCTGCTGCCTGATACAAAATATCCTGCTGTTCGTCCTGCACATTTTCACCTTCCATCAAAAAAATAGAAGCCCTGCCGAAAGGCAAGGCTCCTATTAAGCGTTTTCTTTCGATTCATCGAATCTATTCGGCTTGTGGTTATCGCTCAACCCACGGTCTGGCTCCACAATCGGCTGATACCGAACCAGTCCACTGTTTCATCGCCACCGATAGCTGGTCAATGCCGCTATCCTCTAGCTTTATTATACCACAAAAGGACGTAAGTTCAAGCGCTTAAATTTAAAAGCACTCAATCATATTATATGCTAAAGGGGTTTGGCCATTGCTACGTTTGCGAACGTCATGCACCACCCTTGCCATCGACTGCATCGCCGTCGAGGACGAATACGGCAACACTCCGGCACAGCGGGCAGAGCTGGACTGGCTGCTCTACAACAAGCCCTTGGAGTATGCCCAGCTTGTGCTGGGTGGAGGGATAGAGTTTTATCTTTCCCTCGGCTGTGACCACGGCAGATTGGAAGATTAAGCCCCTATAAAGAACACGATGCCCACCGACCTATGGTTTTTGCCATAAGCTGGTGGGCATCTGTTGTTCTGGTTTATAATTCACTGATGGTTGCAGTAATGGGCTGCATGAGGATCCGCCTGACCGGGTTATATACTGCCAGCACCACAGCCACCAGCACGATTACGACAATCACGGCAAGACAGCCCCACGGCACCTGCCACGCTGCACCGAAATAATGGGTAATGAGCCGGGTATACAGCATCCGGTTCAGCACAAGACCCAGCGCAATGCCCACCACAAGGCCGGACACCGCATAGGTTCCCGCTTCGGCAGAGACCATGCGTCTCAGCTGTGCATCATCCATCCCGATGGCACGCAGGATGCCATACTGCTTCATTCGTGCCGACACGCTCATGGAAATGCTGTTGATGATGTTCAGAATGGTGATTCCTGCAATCACGATGAGAAACGCATAGACCACCAGATGGAACGCCCAGTAGGTGCTTTGTATCATCCGATTTCCTTCGATTCGGTTGGAAAAAATAACCTGCTTGTTTAACGTGTCGCTCAGCAGGGTGTGTATTTGTGCAATGGTTGCGTCTGCTGTGATATCTTTTAGTTGAATATCGATCACCGCATAGCGGTTTTGCCCGGTCAGCTGATGGAAGGTTTCTTCGGTGCAGATAACAGTCGGGGAATCGGTACTACTGAACGGGCTGTCGTTCAATACACCCACGACTGTGAGCTTTGCATCCTCCAGTTGAATGGTATCACCCACGGTTAGGGAGTTGCTTTTGTCGAATACCGTCAGCACAGGGTATGTGCCATCCTCCGGCTCCTGCGGAAGGGTTCCGCCGATCAGGTCTTTTTTCGCCCAGCCAAACTGTATCGTATCGTATGAAATCAGGTCGATGGGCCCCTGTTTTCCCTGATATTCCGCCGGGAACTGGCAATACATCCGCCCGAATGCGTGTTTGACTTCCGGCAGCGCTTCCAGCTGCTCCACCAGCACCGGGTCAAGGACATTTTGCCCGGATGTTTCAGCCACCGATAAGTCCGGTGCGTAGGACTGCAACGGATTCAGCGCCAATCCAACCCATCGAAGCAAAACCGAAAAGCTCAAAAACAGGAGAATGATTAACGCAAAGGAACCTGTCATCAGAAGCAAGTTCTTTTTGGACGAGGTTGCATGGCTCACGCCCAAAGAAAGCTCTGCACGACTTCCAAACAACCGAGCATGACGCGGAGAAGCCGCTGCATTTTCCACCGCATTCCCGGTTGCTGCTGTGATCGGAGAAGCTTTTGCCGCCCGCCGTGCCGGAGAAGATGCCGCGAACCAAACCGTGATAAGTCCCAGCGCGGAACCACAGATGATACCGACCGGGCTGATGCTAAGCACTGGTAAAGAGCTGAACTCCTCGCCGACAAATCCACGCAGAAAGGCACACAATCCCCATGTGGAAACGACTCCCAGCACACACCCTGCTGGAGCAGCAGTTTTACACCAGAAAAGAGCTTCCAGCCGGACAAGCATCCGAACCTGATTTTTTCCTGCCCCAAGACAACGCAGCATTCCATAATAGCTGGTACGCTGCGCTACATTGCTGTTGATGCTGCCTGTGATCATAAAAATTCCGGCAAGGACGACCATGCCAGCCAACACAGCCGCTACCGCATATAAGCCTACAATATAATCGTTGTTGCTGCTTGCGTTCAGTGCCATCAGGTAAGTATTTTCTGAGATTTTTTCTTCTGAAATTCCGTACTTGTTTTCGATGTTCACAATGGACTGCCGCAAATTGGTACGTGGCTTGAACTGGATGAAATACTGTGTTTCAAAGGATTCTTCTACCTGTGCGGTGATCTGAGAAAATGTGCTGCGGTTCATCACCAGCACAACAGCATCATACTGGTTCGCATCGGAGGTATCCTCATTGAAGCCTGCGACAGTAAGCGAAATAGTCTTTCCATCCGGGAGCGTCAGCGGAATCGCTGTACCGACCGTAACATCCAGCCAATCCCGGATGTTTGCTGTCACGAGCACTTCGCCATCCGCCGGGGCAGTGCTGCACTGCATTCCCGGAAAGATTTGAAGGATTGCATCATCTGCTCCTACCAGTGCAGCACGTTTATCTCCGGCAAAGTAGTTTTCCGTAAGGGAAGCGTTGATGTCGCTATACGCCGAAAATGCAGCAACATCCTCCTGTGCGGCAAGCTCTGCGGCTGTTTCAGGGGAGATGTCCTTTACCATGATATGCCAGTTTCCGTTTTTGTTCAGCTGGTTTGAGGTTTCCATCCGAATCGCCATATCTGCCATACTGAACACCGCCGTGACCAGAAACACCGCAAGGACAATGCACAAAATCGTCATGCGGTTCTGCCGTCTGCGTACCTTGGCAGAAATTGGGATCAGGCTCAGATAGCTTTTCATTTCTGTGCTGCTCATTCCCGGCACCTCCCAAAATCGGTCAGGCAGCCGTCCGATACCTGCAACACCCGGTCTGCCGTCTGCGCAATGCTGCGGTTGTGGGTGATCATCAGGATGGTCTGCTCGTATTTCCGGGATGTTTCTTTTAGCAGGGCAATGACCTCGCTGGTGTTCTGGGTGTCCAGATTGCCGGTCGGCTCATCCGCCAAAATCAGCGAAGGGCGGGTCATCAGGGCGCGGCCAATGGCTACCCGTTGCTGCTGCCCACCGGAAAGCTGGCTTGGCAGATGCTTCCGACGGTCTTTCAGATTCAGCACGGTCAGCAGTTCTTCCAGATATGCCCTGTCCGGCTTTTGGTAGTCCAGCAGCACCGGGAACAGGATGTTCTGTTCTACGGTCAGTTCCGGGATGAGGTTGAATGCCTGAAAGATAAAACCGATATTGCGGCGGCGGAAGATCGTCAGCTCCCGGTCTTTCATGGCAAAAACATCCTTGCCATCAATCAGCACCTTGCCGGAAGTCGGCGTATCCAGTCCACCAATCAGGTTGAGCAGGGTGCTTTTGCCGGAGCCGGATTCGCCAACGACCGCCACATATTCGCCTTTCGGCACTGAAAAGCTAACATCTTTCAGCGCATGGACAGCGGTTTCTCCGCTGCCGTAGGTCTTGCAGAGATGGTTGACTTCTAATAGTTCCATAGTGTATCCCTCACTTTGCAGGTTCCTTCGATTCAGACGGATTATCTCTGTCTGTGCAGAAAAGGATAACACGTCAACCTTACTGCAAGCCTACACTCAGCCTACAATTTTGTAGGAATCGGAAAATTCAGAGTAAAGGTCGTGCCCTTTCCCAGCTCGCTGTCTACTTCAATGGTGCCGTGATGGGCTTCCACAACGGCTTTTGCCAGCGGCAGACCCAGCCCGATGCCCTGTGTATCCTGTGAAAAGCGGCTGCGATAAAACCGTTTGAAGATATGGTACAAATCTTCCGGGTGGATACCGCTGCCGTTGTCGCGCACTTTGATCTGAACCATGGACGGCAGTGCATTCCACTCTACCTGAATCGTATCTCCGCTCTTTGTGTGGTCAAGGGCATTCTTTACAAGATTGTCCACAGCTTCCTGTATCCAGTCACGGTCGCACCAAAGTGTAACCGCCTCTGAGCCGGACAGAACAAGCTTTTTCTGTTCCTGCTCTGCACGATAGTTATACTGCCGCGCGATGTCCTGCACCATTTCAGCAACATTTTCGTTTTTCTTCTCCAAGACGACCGAACCGGCATCCAGCCGGGTGATTTTGAGCAGATTCTGCACCAGCGTTTCGATGCGGTCCAACTCCTGTTCGGACAGGTCTGCAAACTCTTTGACCTCCGACGGCGAAACAGCTTCGTCCTGAAGCAGACCGTTGTAGATATTCAACGCCGCCAGCGGTGTTTTGAGCTGGTGCGAAATATCTGCAATGGTATTTTTCAAAAAACGCTTCTCCCGTTGCTCGTTGTCTGCGTGTGCGCTCAGAACTGCCACCAATGCATTAACGGCGTGAAACAGACGGTAAAGTTCTCCCTCCCGGTCGCAGTCCAGTCGTGCATCCGGGTTGCCATCCAGACAGCTTTGGATTTGCTGGACTGCCTGTTCCAGAAGCGCGCTCTGCCTTTGGAAATAGCGAAAAAGCATACCCCAGAGACAGCCGCCCAGAAGCAGAAAAACCAACAGTAACCCGAAAGAGCATGCGTGCGTCGTATGCCATACGATGCCCAGCGTGAGAGCCAATGCCACCGCCCAGACCGCCAGCACTGTCCGGAACAAAATCCGGATTTCCCGGTTTGCGAATACTTTCATACGGCACCTTTACCCATTCCATTTATAGCCCATGCCGCGGACAGTCAGCAGCATCTGCGGTTTGCCGGGGTCGTCCTCGATCTTCATCCGCAGCCGCCGGATATACACTGTTAAGGCACTGCTGTCAATGTAATCCCCATCGCAGTCCCACAGTGCATCCAGAATTTGTTCCTTGGATAGCACGGCATTCGGATGCTGCATAAAGAAGCAGAGCAGCTTGTACTCTGCGCCGGTCAGTTCCAGCAAGATTCCGTTTTTGTACGCCTGCCCCTGCAACAGCCGGACGGTGATGCTGCCCGATTCCAGTACGGGTTCTCCTGCGCTGGACGCATTTGCACGGCGAAGCAGTGCATTGACCCGCGACAACAGAACACCCAGCTTGAACGGCTTGGTCAGGTAATCATCCCCGCCCATATCCAGTCCCATGATGATATTCATTTCCTCATCCGAAGCGGTCAGGAACAGAATCGGCACGTTGGATGTGCGCCGCACCTTCTGGCAGAAATCGAAGCCAGAGCCATCCGGAAGGGAAACATCCAGCACCAGCAGGTCATATTTTCCGTCTGACCACAGCGCATCGGCTTCTGCCAGTGTCCGGGCTGTATCCAGTGCAAAGCCCTGTTTCTTGAATGCAAAAGTCAGCCCACTGATCAGGCTCAGATCATCTTCCAAAAGGAACAGTTTTCTCATGATTCCCTCTCTTTTCTGCGTTTTGTGTGTCCTACAGGTTCAAAAGCATTATAAGTTTTTTCTGCGAACATTACAATGTGCGAAACGGAAATTGTTTCTTGCCGTGTGTTAAATATAAGTCCTACTATCACTGCTTTACTGCAATAAAATTTGCAAAACCATCTTGACGCACCCTGCAAACCATGATATTCTCTGTCACAAATCCCACCGATTTTGTGGATTGGTTTGAAACCATCCACAAGATGTGGTCGTGTTCATTTTGAACACTGCCTCGCCGTGGATCATCCCTGAAAGATTAACCGCCCCGCAACACACCCGATTCATTTTGCCGCTGTTTCACCCGACAAAATCCATCGCTATGCTGCATGGGCGGTATTTTTCTTTTACGGGAAACGCACCTTGAAAATCTCATGAGCCGTCCGAACGTGATACCGACTTTTCGTCAACACCGCTGCACAAACAGGGGCAGGAACTGCGTTCGGAGCAAACGGTGACCCACATACATGAGCAGCACAACCTCTACTTATTTTTTGCGCCTTAACAATTCGGAAACAATTACCCAGAAACGGTTTTGAGCGCAGCGGTAGAGGGCAAGAACCGTCCCGTGGCCACAAATTTTCAATTCTTGAAAATGTTCTGTCCATCCGGGACTTCACTTCTCAAACTCTTTCGAGTTTTCCAAGTAATCTTGTTGGGGCGTGCCTGCCCCAAACCCCGCCGAGTAACAATAAAGTTCATAATTGTTCCATGGACTGAGTATAACACATCCTTCGACGATACACTACTCCTCTTTTTTGCAAAAATCCAATTATCTTCGGTGACCTGTCGTGAGATGCAATTATTTCATGTCGTTTCACCAATCACTTGACTTGGTTTGAAAAAACACAGAGCATATGATACAATAGAACAAATAATGTTGTCTACCGAGAAAGGAAGTGTCTTTCCATGAAAAAAATCCATAAGTTCTTTTCTAAAGATTTGCTCCATATTCTTGGTGCTGTTGGGATTTTTGTTGCTTTTCTGATTTCTATCGCCTATAAGCAAGTTGGAATCGGGGCACTCATAGCTGCGTGGCTTATTGCTATGGCAATTATCGGGGTAGCATGGATTACAGACATCCGCAAAGCAGACCTGCTGAAAAACGGAAAGATTGTTTCCGGAAAAGTTAATGCAGTAAAAAGGGTTCACATAAAATTCCACATGAGTACCTATCACCTTGCTGATGAAGATGTAATTTATCCTTGGGTGATTCGGTACCAATACAAGATTGGAAAAGACACTTATTATGGACAGTCCCATTGGTTTTGGTTCAACCCTCTCGTGAGCAAGGGAACACCTATAAAGGTGACTATTGACCCTCAAAACCCAGAAAGAAGCATTGTTGCTGCATGGGAAAGTTAATAGATTGTTTCTTTCCTCTATGATGACGGAAATTTCAAAGGAGCGTAATCTCCTTTGGCACACGACTTTGGAACAAAGTCTAGTGTGTTACACCTCGATAGAGGTGTGCCGCTCCCAGACACAAAAAGTCCCATGGCCAACACCTCGGCGGTGTGGTCATGGGACTTTTTGCTTTTTAGGCCTAGCGGAGTGAACAGTAACCAATCCTGACATCCAGTTGCCGTGTCATTTGTTGAATACTGTTTTACGAACAGTCTGCGGACGTGAAGACCCACCATTATATCATCAGCTTTGACCCAAGAGATGCAACCGACAATGGCTTGACCATGGAAAAGGCACAGGCTCTTGGCCTGAAATTCTGCGAAGAAAACTTCCCCGGTCATCCTGCCATCGTCTGCACTCACCCGGATGGTCACAATAGTGCCGGGAACATCCACATCCACATCGTCATCGGCAGCTTGCGCGTCCGCACCGTGGAACGGCAGCCTTTCATGGACAAGCCCTGCGACTGGGAAGCGGGCAAGAAGCACCGCTGCACCTCTGCCATGCTCCGGCACCTCCGTGTCGCTGTCATGGAGATGTGCGAGCAAGCCGATCTGAATCAGATCAATCTGCTGGAAGCCCAAGGCGACCATGTTTCGGAGCGTGAGTATTGGGCGCAGCGGCGTGGACAACGCCGCCTTGACCATGCCAACGCCAAACTTGCCGCCGAAGGGCAGCAGCCTATCCAGACCGTCTACCAGACCGAGCTGGACAAGTTGCGAAAGCAGATCTACGCTGTGCTGAACAAGACCACCACCTTCGAGGAATTTTCTGCATTGCTCATGCAGGAACACGGCATCGCCGTGAAGGAGAGCCGAGGCCGGTTGAGCTACTGCCCGCCCGGTCGGACAAAGTTCATCACCGCCAAGAAACTGAGCAAAAAGCTGGAAAAAGAGCAGGTGCTGACCGCCCTCTCCCAGAACATCCAGCTTGCCGCCATCATCCAGCCCAGCAGCGAAAAGAAGCCGGATAAGATCAGGAAACTGGTTGACATTCAGGCGAACGTTGCTGCGGGCAAGGGCATCGGCTATGAGCGTTGGGCGAAAAAGTTCAACCTCAAACGATGGTCGCAGACACTCATCCTGTTGCAGGAGAAAGGTCTCACCAGCGAAGATGCCCTGCACCAGCGCATTGCCGAACTGCAAACCCAGCACGACGATGCACTGGCGGTGGTCAAAGACTTGGATGCCCGCATGGTCTCCCTCAAGGAGCTGCGCGGGCATCTTGTAGTCTATCGGCAGTACAAGCCCCTTGCACAGAATCTCCAGACTGTGCGGAATCCCGCCAAGTTCAAGGAGCAGCACCGTGCAGAGCTTGCCGTGTATGAGGCCGCTTGCGCCTATTTCAAGGCCAATGGGCTCAGGACGCTGCCGGACCTCAAAAAGCTGGATGTTGAATACCAGACCCTTTCCTCGGAGAAAAACGGGTTCTACACCCGCTACAAGAAAGCGCAGATCGAACTGCGTGAACTCCGCACCGCACAACAGAACGTGGAAGCCTTCTTCCGCAAGGAAGAGCGCAGCCACGCCGTACCGCAGCAGGAGGTCAAATGAACAACACTCTGACGGATCGATGTGTGAATAAACCCAACCTCACCCACGCCCCTCACCGGGCTTCGTCCTTTCGCCTGTACCCCACCCATTGGGACGGAGGGTAGCACCTCTGTCTTTTCGGACGTACGGAAGTATTGGGAGGGATTGCATGAGCGACTGGAAAAAGAGGAACGAAGATTGGCGTGATGAGGACGAACTGGAAGAAGAGGAAGAATGCGAATGCCCTTGGGTAGACAGCAAGGGCAAAGTGCGTGAAACCGCTTACTGCCAGTACCTTTTAGATAAACACCCCATGATGTGCCTGAAACAGAAGCTGTTCGACCAGAACGGCGAGGTGGACGAGGACGCACTGCTCTACGAAGTCCACAGCGACCTCCGTGACTTTGTGCTCGACAACCTTGCCAAGAAGGAGAAGCAGGTTCTGGACGCACTCCGCATCGAAACCTATACCCCTGAATGGAAACCCCAGCTTGACCGCATCCATCTCCAGAACGGAACCTACTTTCTGGACGAGCGAGGCTTTGTGCCGGAAAAGGAACTCTGCCTGAACCGGCTCCCTGTGGAATACCAGCCCGATGCCCCTGCACCGACCAAGTGGCTGGAATTCCTGGACGGTCTGCTGATCCCGGAGGACATTCTGACCTTGCAGGAATACCTTGGCTATCTCCTGATCCCGTCTACCAAGGCGCAGAAGATGCTGGTCATGACCGGCAAGGGCGGCGAGGGAAAATCCCGCATCGGCTTGCTGCTGAAGAAGCTGTTCGGGGAAGCATCTCACTCCGAATCCATCCTCCGCATCGAAACGAACCGCTTTGCCAGTGCAAATCTGGAGTACAAGCTAGTCATGGTCGATGACGATTTGAACATGGTGGCTTTGCCCGAAACCAGGAACATCAAGTCCATCGTCACCGCCGAGGACCGTTTGTGCATCGAGCGGAAGAACAAGCAGGCTGTCCAAGGCCTGCTGTACGTTCGTTTCATCTGCTTCGGCAATGGCAACCTTGTGGCCGCTCACGATGACAGTGACGGCTTCAATCGCAAGGACAGCCGCTTTACATATATCAGAAACAGCATATTTGCGATATGCAATCCAACGAATGTTGCCAACGATATAAACGTTGGATTGCGATGGCGCAGACAGATTCTCATCACGGTGAAAGACCGTGACCCTGCCCGGGTGGATAACCCCTTCCTCATCGAAGAGTTGTCCGAGGAGCGTCCCGGCATCCTGCTGTGGATGTTGGAAGGGTTGCACCGTCTGCTGGCGAACCGCTATCAGTTTACCATCAGCGAGCGCTCCATCCAGAACCTCGAAGCTGCCATGGCGGACAGCGACAACCTGACCCAGTTCATGCAGGCAACGGCGTATGTCCGCTTCAAGCCCGACACCGAGGAGCGCTCCACCTATCTCTACCGCGCCTACACCAAGTGGTGCGAGGATAATCTGGAATCGCCTGTTCCGCAAAAGAAGTTCAGCCAGTTCCTGCTGAAAAATGCGGGGAAGTATGGCCTGACCTTTTCCAAGCACATCGAGGGGAAGTACCGCGGCTTCCGGGGTGTATGCGTCCACCCCGCCTTTGCTGCGGCATAAAACACACGAAAAGCGAAAATCTCCCGCCCTACGCGCCCAAAATCAGTAGTTTTGACTTGTTATCGCTGTTTTCTCCGGGCGCGTATCTGTCCTTTCCGGGCGGATGTGGGGCGGAAACACGCCCTTCGGGGCGGGAGAAAAACCAGGATGCGCCCCAAAAGGGCGCGTCCATCCCAGCCATGCGCCCAATAAAACCAACATAGAAAGGTACTTTTGTGTAGTTTGGGGCGTGTGGGGCGCGTAAATTCAAGTTCTCGCACTTTTTTGGGCTGCCGCTTCGGGTCAGGAGCGGCAGGCCCTTACATATTTACCAGCCCACAAGGGTGCAGCTCAACCGGAGCTGCGCCGGGTCTGGAGAAGTGCAAAGGAGACATGCCTATGACGAATGTCCGCAAAAATTCCGCTAAACTGACCCGTGAGGACTTGAAAATCGCGCCCGAATCCCCTACAATGGAATTGTCCCAAAACCCTGCCGTAGAACCTTCTGACCAGACCCGCAAAACAGTCCGACACGCCCCGCTTGTCTACCGGGTGGACGAGATTGCCCAACTGCTGGCAATCTCCAACCGTGCTGCGTACAATCTGTGCAACACCACGAAAGACTTCAAGGTGATCCGCCTCGGTACCAGCATCCGGGTGAGTAAGCAGAGCTTTGACGATTGGTTTGCAGCGGTCTGAGGGAGGGAACATCTATGGCATCTATTATGAAACGTGGCAACACGTATTCCGTCCGATACAACTACAAAGATCATGCTGGCAAGCCCTGCAAGGGCTGGGAAACCTTCAAGACCAAGGCCGAAGCGCAGGAGCGCAAGATCACGGTGGAGAAGGAACTGCTGGACGGCACCTTCCTCGTGCCCGACACCATGACGGTCGAGGAGATGCTGTACAAGTGGATCCCCATTCAGTCCAGCAAACACAAGTGGTCTCCCAAGACCTACACCCAATCTGTGGCGATGGTGCAGAACCTCATCGTGCCGTATATCGGAAAGCGGAAGGTGCAAGACCTCCGCACCTACGACATCGAGCAGTTCTACGCCACCCTGAGCCAGACCCCTTGCGGCCAGTACGTTCACGGCGAAAAGCAGGAGCTGACGGAAAATCAGAAGAAGCGGCTGTTATCCAGCACGTCCATTCACGAAGTCCACACGCTCCTGAAAACTGCCTTTTCGTATGCCGTTGACTGGGATCTGATTCACAAATCGCCTACTCCCCGTGAAGCCCCCAAGATCAACACCGAAGAACGCACCATCTGGGATGAGCGCACCATGTTGGCGGCGCTGCAGACCATCGAGAACCCTGCCCTGCATCTGGCGGTGCACATGAGCATGATCCTCTCCTTGCGAGAGGGTGAGATCCTCGGCTTGCAGCCGGGAGACCTCGACTTTGATGCAGCCGATGGGCGCGGCACTATCACGGTGAACAAGGCCATGCAGCGCGCCAACAAGGATGCCTTGTCCAAGATCGACCCCAGCCAGATTTACCACACCTTCCCGGACAGACGGGAGGGGAGCAAGTCCTCGCTGATCCTCAAGCGGACTAAGACCAAAAAGTCCAACCGCATCCTGTACATGACCAAGCCCTTGAAAGAGGAGCTTCTGGCATGGCTGGAAAAGATGAAGCAGGACGAGCAGAACGCCCCGGAAAAGTACAGCAACTGTGGCCAGCTGTTCCGCTTACCAGATGGCTTGCCCATTGCACCGGACGTTCTGACCAAGTGGTATCGTATGTGGCGGGCAGAGCACCCGGAGTTTGAGAAGATCGTGTTCCACGGTCTGCGCCATTCCAGTGCCACCTACCAGCTGCTACAATCCGGCGGTGATTTCAAATCGGTGCAGGGCAATACCGGCCATGCAACTGCCGCCGTCCTGATGGACACCTACGCTCACACGCAGGACAAACCCCGGTTGGAGTTGACCGAGAAGATCGAAGCCGACTTCTACACGCAGGATGTGGCAGGTGCGAAGCCGCAGGAACCCCCGGAAAACAAAACGCCGGTGGCAACAAAAATCACGGGTAAAATGATCCTTGAAGCCATCCGGCAGATGGACGCAGAGGAACGCCGCGAGCTGACGCGGGTGCTCTTCGCGTAAAATTCTCTTTTTTGTGCAGCGAAATACACGCTGTGCAAGCGATGCAAAGAGTTCATGGCTTTTTTGTAAAGTGTGCAGGAGATGTGCAAAAGTGTGCAGACTCTGCCAGAAAAACAAAAAAGCCATGAAATCTTTCGATTTACAGCTTCCACGGTAGACATTCCTACGCGTTGGAACCCGCGGGCTAAGCAACAGCCCACTGGGCTGATTGCTTGCGGCGCTATGCGCCGCCGCCCTGTTCGAGCCCCTTCCATCGCGCAAACAAAAAAAGAAAAACCAGCACACAATGTGTACTGGTTTTTCTTGGTGCGATGGAAGGGACTCGAACCCCCGGCCTACTGATTCGTAGTCAGTCACTCTATCCAGCTGAGCTACCAACGCATACGTTCCGTTCGGAACATGATGTATTTTATCATTCATCCGGGGTTTTGTCAACACTTTTTCGGAAATATTTTTGAGATCTCCGAGAAAGAACGTCTTTTCATCCACTTTTCTTTTATTTTCTATCCATCAGCCCTGCTCTGCGAGGGTCTGGGCGATGCGGACGCCGGTGGGCGTGGCGGCAAGACCGCCCTGACCGGTCTCCCGGAGGTCGGGGGAGAGGAGGCTGCCCACGCGGCCCATGGCGTCGATGACCTCATCACAGGGGATGGCGTAGTCCACCCCGGCAAGGGCCATATTCGCACAGGAGACGGCGTTCACCGCGCCGACGACGTTCCGCTTGACGCAGGGGACTTCCACGAGGCCGGCCACGGGGTCGCAGACGAGGCCCAGCAGGTTGCCCAGAGCCATTGCGGCGGCAGCGGCGCACTGCTCCGGCGCGCCGCCCTTGAGGTGGCAGAGAGCGGCGGCGGCCATCGCGCTGGCCGCGCCCACCTCGGCCTGACAGCCGCCCTCCGAGCCGGAAACCGTAGCGTTTTTAGTAATGACAGCGCCCACGCCCGACGCGATAAGCATTGCCTTT
>OHJZ01000300.1_pt1 | contig 33466 bp, 29 predicted proteins | sample 1568691 | NCBI WGS metagenome assembly OHJZ01 (sample SAMEA3879593, study PRJEB24766) | human gut metagenome | biome: human-associated habitat; feature: feces | place: USA | collected 1985/1987
TTGATTGTCGCAAATAAACAGATCACCCTCTTCATTAAAGGCAATCCCCATCGGAGAAGCCCAGCCAGTTTCTCCCAATACCGGAACATCCATCCATTTCGTAATCTCGCCATTTTTAGTGATGCGCATCAGACAAGCAGGCTGTGTGATATCTGCAAAATTCGGACAGGCCAGAATCAAATCTCCATTAGGAGCGATAGCCATTCCGTCCGGTGTCGGACAACAATCCGGTAAATTTGCAAACAATTCGCTCTTCTGCGGAAGAGCATTCTCATCACTTTTTTGTTTCGGAGAAGTACATTGAATACAAGTTGCTCCCATCAAAGAAGCTGCCACAAGAGATAGTAAATAATACTTTTTCATGGTTAGATAATACAAATATTTATGTTTATAATATGAGTCCGTTAGTTCGGTACGCAAACATACTGGTATTTATCAGCAAAGAAGGAAAATGACAAATCAATAAAGGACAAAAATTGTTCAAAATGCTATTAAAAGAGCCGGTTTGAGCTGTAAATAGAGAGAAGGAACAAAATATGGAAAGACTGAAAACAGAATATGAAAGGATTGAACCCCCATTTATATATACCTTATATTATAAAAGCAGTCGGCACTTACTTCCTATGCAATACTCTACTTTCCCCTCCGTTCACGGCTAATTTAGGCTAAAAAGAACATTTTCTCATAAAAAGTTTTTGTAATATCAGAGTTAATCGTATTTTTGTGTACAATTTTGGTGTAGTGATGACAGAAGAAGAAAAAAAGTTATTGAATTCCTTTGAAACGCAACTCCGGCATTTGATTTATTTGCACGATGAACTAAAGCGTGAAAATGCCGAGTTGAAGAAGCTTCTCGAAAATGAAAAGCTGAAAAACGAGAAGGTACAAGCTCAATACGATGAATTGGAAGTCAGCTATACAAACCTAAAAACAGCTACGGCAATCAGCCTTAACGGCAGCGACGTAAAAGAGACGAAGCTGCGATTGTCAAAATTAGTGCGTGAAGTCGATAAATGCATCGCTTTGTTGAATGAATAAGAAGAAGATGTATGAACGATAAAATAAAGATAAACCTGCAGATAGCAGATTCAAACTATCCGTTAACCATCAACCGTGAGGAAGAACAAATGGTACGGGAAGCCGCCAAGCAGGTAAATGTCAGGCTTAATAAGTACCGGGAGGTTTATAAGAACTTGGAACCGGAGAAAATTATTGCCATGGTAGCCTATCAGTTCTCGTTAGAGAGACTGCAATTGATGCAACGTAATGATACCAGCCCCTATGTGGAGAAGGTAAAAGAACTGACAGAATTGCTGGAGGATTATTTTAAGGAGGAATAAATCCCGACCGGCTATTCACTGATAAGAGATAAAACAACCACGCACTGCACAATATCCAAGCAAAGATACATGCTTTGATATTTGGCGGTGCGTTTTTATTTATATACTTAAATTAAATGTAGAATGATAGCAATAATAGCAACAGCAATTGCTTGCTTCATCGTAGGAGGAATCCTTTCATATATACTATTCCGGTATGTACTGAAATCCAAATACGATAATGTCCTGAAAGAAGCAGAGACAGAAGCGGAAGTAATTAAGAAAAACAAGCTGCTGGAAGTGAAGGAGAAATTCCTGAATAAAAAAGCAGATCTTGAAAAAGAGGTAGCATTGCGGAATCAGAAGATTCAGCAGGCGGAAAACAAACTGAAACAACGCGAAATGGTTCTTAGCCAGCGTCAGGAAGAAATCCAACGCAAAAAGATGGAAGCCGAAGCGGTAAAAGAGAACCTGGAAGCGCAACTTGTCATTGTTGATAAGAAAAAAGATGAACTCGATAAACTGCAACAGCAGGAAATCGATAAACTGGAAGCAATCTCCGGATTGTCTGCCGAAGAGGCCAAAGAACGCCTGGTAGAATCACTGAAAGAAGAAGCTAAAACGCAGGCACAGTCATTCATTAATGACATTATGGATGATGCTAAGTTAACTGCCAGCAAAGAAGCGAAACGTATCGTTATCCAGTCTATCCAACGGGTAGCTACGGAAACTGCCATCGAAAACTCTGTTACGGTATTCCATATTGAATCAGATGAAATCAAAGGACGTATTATCGGACGTGAAGGACGTAACATCCGTGCTTTGGAAGCCGCTACCGGCGTTGAAATCGTTGTTGACGACACTCCGGAAGCTATCGTTCTTTCTGCCTTCGACCCGGTTCGCCGTGAAATTGCCCGTTTGGCACTGCATCAGCTTGTGACCGACGGACGTATCCATCCGGCTCGTATCGAGGAAGTGGTGGCTAAAGTTCGCAAACAGGTGGAAGAAGAAATTATCGAAACCGGTAAACGTACAACCATCGACCTGGGTATCCACGGTCTGCATCCTGAATTGATCCGTATCATCGGTAAGATGAAATATCGTTCTTCTTATGGTCAGAACTTGTTGCAGCATGCACGTGAAACAGCCAATCTTTGTGCTGTGATGGCATCTGAACTGGGATTGAACCCGAAGAAAGCGAAACGTGCAGGTTTGCTGCATGATATCGGTAAAGTGCCTGATGAGGAACCGGAATTGCCGCACGCATTGCTGGGTATGAAACTTGCCGAGAAGTACAAAGAAAAACCGGATATTTGCAACGCTATCGGTGCTCACCACGACGAAACGGAAATGACCAGTTTGCTGGCTCCTATCGTACAGGTATGTGACGCCATCTCCGGTGCACGCCCGGGTGCACGCCGCGAAATCGTAGAGGCTTACATCAAGCGTCTGAACGATCTCGAACAACTGGCTATGGCTTATCCGGGTGTAACAAAGACTTATGCTATCCAGGCAGGGCGCGAACTCCGTGTTATCGTTGGTGCGGATAAGATCGACGACAAGCAGACAGAAAGCCTGTCAGGAGAAATCGCTAAGAAAATCCAGGATGAAATGACTTATCCGGGACAAGTGAAGATTACCGTCATTCGTGAAACACGTGCGGTTAGTTTCGCTAAATAAAGAAACCATTCAAAAGAAGATTCATATAAGGGCGAAGAAATTCGCCCTTTTTTAGTATACGACTATGGAAAAGTATCAAATTGAGATTTGTACGAATTCAGTGGAAAGCTGCCTGGCTGCACAGGAAGGTGGTGCCAACCGCGTGGAATTATGTGCCGGAATACCGGAAGGCGGGACAACCCCTTCCTATGGTGAAATAGCCATTGCAAGAGAAGTACTGACTCATACCCGCCTGCATGCTATTATCCGGCCACGTGGAGGAGATTTTCTTTATTCGGATATGGAAATCAGAACAATGCTGAAAGACATCGAAATCGCACGGAGATTGGGGGCAGACGGAGTCGTATTCGGTTGCCTGACAGCAGACGGTGAAGTAGACTTGACATCAATGCAGATTCTAATGGAAGCCTCTAAAGGGCTGTCAGTCACCTTCCACCGGGCATTCGACGTATGTCGTAATCCTCAAAAGGCACTGGAGGAGATCATAGAGCTGGGATGCAACCGTATTCTGACTTCCGGGCAGCAACCTACGGCTGAACAAGGTATCGGTCTTTTAAAAGAATTGCAAGGACTGGCTGCGGGAAGAATTACGTTACTTGCCGGCTGTGGAGTAAATGAAAATAATATTGCGCGGATTGCGGCAGAAACCGGAATCAATGAGTTTCATTTCTCGGCACGCGAAAGTATTCAAAGTGAAATGAAATTCAGAAATGAAGTTGTCTCAATGGGAGGAACAGTACATATCAACGAGTACGAACGAAATGTGACTTCCGTGCGAAGAGTCAAAGAAACAGTGGAGGCTTTATATAAAGGAATGTAAGTTATCGCCTCTCTACTATATACTAAGAAATGGTGAACATACAGCTTTAAGCCTTTTGTTCACCATTTCTATTTTGCATTACCACCAGCGGTATCAAGAAAAACCGCTATACCTTTATTTATAAATAAGGAATCACCGTAATATAAATACCTGTAATAATAGCCGAAGTAATTACTCCCGAGATATTAGCTCCCAAGGCATCTCCCAAGATGAATGAGTCCGGATTATCTTTGCTTACAATCTTTTGTGCAACCTTTGCGGTAGTCGGCACACAGCTAACAGCCGCAATACCGATGACCGGATTGTAATTACCCCGTTTAATAATATACATGATATATCCTCCGATTATTCCTCCGATACCGGAAAGTAATAATGCTACAATGCCTAATACTAATAGTTTCAATATCTTCGGATCGAGCAGCAGATGTGCATCACAAAGTACACCCAGCAACACGCCCAACATAAAAGTCGATCCATAAAGCAGCGGACCGCTCACAAAATCATAAATGTGTTTCATACCCGACTCACGAACAGCAACCCCCAGGAACAAAGAGAAGAACAAAGGAGAAGCTACCGGGAATAAGAAACAGAGAATAGCACAAAGAACAGCAGAGAAAGCCAGTTTCACTTTGGCATCGTAATTCTTCGGAGCCTTCTTTGTCACCATCTTAATAGAACGGAAACGTTTGGGAACCAACAGTTTCACAAGGTAAGGATAGCCTCCATACGTCAATCCTAAATAAAGATAGGCAACCACCGTAATAGGCACAAACAAATGCTTTGCCAATGCCAGTGAAGTAAACAATACCATCGGTCCGTCTGCTCCACCTACCATAGCCACTGATGCACTTTCTTTGAGAGTCAGGCCGAGAGCGGAAGCAATAGGAACTGTCAGGAAAGTGCCCAATTCTGCACACAGAGCAAGGAATATACTTGCAAATGGTTTCTGAAGCAGGAATCCGACATCCAAAAGCGTCCCGATACCCATAAAGACAAAGCAAGCTATGAGTCCATTACTAAACGTCAGAGTGTAAACAGGTTGCAGGAAATCTATCTGCATGGTATTCATTAATTGATCCGTATCTGAAAGCATTGGATCAAGAAAGAGGTTACCCAGTGTGCCGTCGGGCATAATCAGTGTTCCGCAGTTGATAGCTACCATTCCCAGTCCCATAGGGATCATCACCATAGGTTCGAGGATACCTTTCCAACCTAAATAGATTAGTAACAGACCGAGCAGTGCCAGAAAAACTCTTGCAGAAGCAAGTACCCATCCGCTTGCCATCATTGTACCAATACCTTGAAATAAGGTAGCAAAATCTATATTTTCCATAAATTAGTTTCCTTTTATTGTTTGTTGTTAGTAAGTTTCTTTGAGTTCTTCTTATTGACATGCGCCTGCTCTTCTTCCCGCAGAAAGAATTCACGGGTATCCTGCGAATAATAATAATTCACCAGATTATTTTCTGAAGCTCCCGGACTCACTCCATGATAATAGCCGGAGTAGCCAGTAAAGTTTCTGTCAATCCCCCTACTGTAGTCTTCACGAGAATCACCTAAAGCATCTTCATCTGCAATAGGTATCTGCCGGACTAATCTTTCCACCTTCTGCCGATGCTGCCGCCAGCGTCGTAACCGGAGTAGTTCCAAACGGTGGGAACTATAAAAGTCAAATGAATCAGCCGCATAAGCAATCAACTTAATGACCGCAGCGACAAAAAAACCGATGAGGAAAGTAAGCCCCATCATCGCAAGAGTAGACAGTAATAAATGAATCATAGCAATATAAAAATTAGGTTGTACAATCATATTCAAAATAAAGAAGAGGCGCCCAATGGTGAAACCATTATAAAATTTAGACACACATGAAAGTTAATCCCACTGGGCATTCCTCATCACCATATAAAAACAATCGGCGGATATTATTTGCCTGAAATCACTTCGGTATATATCCTTGCTTTTATACGACGTAACTCCCGTTTCACAACGGAAAACACAATATTTTAGTCCTTAAATACCTTATCATTAGTATTCAGGAGGTATATCATTCAACTGGGCTTTGGTAAATACAGGACCATCTTTGCAGACATACAACTTCCCGACATTACACCGTCCACATTTTCCAACACCACATTTCATCCGGTTCTCCAAGGTGGTATAAATATTCTCATCGGCAAAGCCTAACTTCTCCAATACAGGAAAAGTGAACTTTATCATCACCGGAGGTCCGCAAACTATTGCCACGGAATCTGCACTGGCAGGTGCAGCAGCCTCAAGCACTGAAGGTACAAAACCGACCTTTCCTGTCCAGTCGGGAGTCTCGCCCCCAGGATCAACCGTAGTTATCAGATTGACATCCGGACGGTTTTCCCATTCTTTCAGTTCTTCTTTATATACCAAGTCGTTAACAGACTTGGCTCCGTAAACAATCGTTATATCTTTAAAATCTTCCCGCCTGTCCAATGCATTCCAGATGACGCAACGCATCGGCGGAAGTGCTATACCACCTGCAACGAACAACAGATTCTTTCCTTTCCACTCGTCCAACGGAAATGTGTTTCCGAAAGGTCCTCGAAAACCAACGGTAGCTCCTTCTTCCAGTTTGGCAAGTCCGGTAGTCACCCGTCCTGCCTGACGGAATGTACACTCGATATATCCTTTACGAGTAGGCGACGAAGCAATACAGAAAGTTGACTCCCCTTCACCAAACGCAGAGTATTCACCGAACTGTCCGGCTTTGAAGTGAAAAGCTTCTCCTTCCTTCTCGTCTTTAAATCTTAACCGGAAAGTCTTCACTCCCGGAGCTTCATGGGTTATCTTCTCAATCACCATCAGGTGCGGAAGATATATATTCGACTGCTCATTCATGGCTTGATATCGATATTAAGTGTTCAAGTATATTCATATCTACCGGGCAGGCACGCGAACAACGCCCGCATCCGGTACAACCGGTTTCCTGTATCCGTTCAGGCATATAGGAGAACTTATGCAAAATGCGCTGACGCCAACGGGTGCTTTGTGTCGGGCGCGGATTATGTCCGGACGTATGGAGGGTAAACAGCGAAAAGCCGCAAGAATCCCAACAACGGACACGATGACCGGACGAACCTTTGGCATCTTCCTGAATATCAAAACAGGCACAGGTTGGACAAACATAAGCGCATGCGCCACATCCCAAACAGCGTTCGGACTGTTGTTTCCAAACAGGACTGTCGAATGCTCCCGCCAACTTCTCACGTACATCATCAACATTGAAACGGGTGGGAACGGATGCCAGATATTGTTCCTTATCAATTTCTTCGGCAGGTGTATATTCTTTCACAAAGAATTTAATCAATGCTTTGCCTTTTGCTGTCAAGACTTCCACCAATGCACTCTGATCCGGCAACTCCGTAATCTGAATATCACTGCCGGCAGTATTACCGGCCCCCCCGTGAACGGAAGTACAGAAACATGATTCATCGCATTGTGCACAACTGAAGCTGATTAATGTCATTTTCTCCCGTCGGGCATTGTATAGTTTATCTTTATAATCCCAATTAAAAATGCCGGAAAGGGGTGCAAACCCTGCTGCATCACAAGGACGGATTTTCCAGAGAATCGTTTCGGGAATGGCATGAATATCCGCTTCCTGCAAAGTAGCTTCTTTCCCGTCTTTCTGATAAGAGAACAGCACTTCTGTTTTCGGGAACGCAAAGCGTTTAGCCGACTGGGTAGTCTGCACATAGTCCGTCGCTACCTCATCGTAAGAAGTCACTCTTTTGAAGTCTACTTTATCTCCTGAACGCACAGGAGCAAAAATATGCATCTCCTTTTTCACCATCTGGTGAAACCATTCTTGCAGACTGCTTTTACTGATATGTAGATTTTCCATTACTTTCTTTTAATGTATAAAGTTCTCTTTATCTTCTGCCTTGAAGGTAGAAAGTACATTTCCCGCAGGATTGATAGCACCGGGAGCAACCCCGAACTCGCCCTGAATGTCTTCCATCATACTTTGCGTCATCAAATGAAGAGGAATACCCACCGGACAGGCTTGCTTACAAGCGCCACAACCGATACAGCGTCCTGCCATGTGCATCACGCGGTTAATCTGCCACTCCATATTTGTCAGCGGAGCAGACCAGGGTTGTACCCACTGCGGACAATTGACCTCCACAATACACCGGCTGCAATAACACAACGGACAGGCAGCCCGGCAAGCATAGCATTTGATGCATTTCGACATTTCCTCCATCCAATATTTCCACCGCTCTTCACGACTCATCTTTTTCAGACGATCAATCAGTTGAAGATTCTCCTCACTAATAGTCAAGGGAAAGTCTGCCAGATATGTTTTTATTTCATCGAATCCTTTAAACTGGATAACTTCTCCATGTCCGTCAACGGTCAATACCAGAAGATTATCTTCTTTCAACTGGTTTTCGAATGCCAATTGAACAACCGTCCGTAATGCCGGTACTGTAGCTGTTATAGCCACTTTGCCTGTTCCTGTCAATTCCCGTTTTGTCAGATAAACTGCGATATTATTCGTGCAACGGTCGTCCAGTATCAGTCTGTCGGCATTTTCAGCCTGCCGGCAAAAGAGAGGACGTGTTCCGTGGTTTCCTTCTTCATAGCCTATCACAAGATTCACCTCTCCTTCTTGTAACAAAGCAACTGCTTTTTCTGTCAGTTTACTCATAGATAGCCTCCTTTTCCAAATAGTCCGAAGCTTTCTGATACTCCAGATAAGGTCCCAGTTCACGGATTCCGGCAACTGTCTCATTCACCAGATCAGCCCACTTGGCCCCCTCTGCCGCCGACACCCATGAATAACGGATACGACGTACATCAATTCCCAGGAAGTCGAGCAGTCCGCGGAATACAATCCAACGACGACGTGCGTGGAAGTTTCCGGATGTATAATGACAGTCATTCGGATGACAACCCGAAACGATAATTCCATCAGCACCTCCGGCAAAGGCTTTCAACAGTAACATAAAGTCAATTCTTCCTGTGCAGGGGAAGCGGACAATTTCTACATTAGTCGCATACTTCAACCTGCTCGTACCTGTCAGGTCTGCCCCGGCATACGTGCACCAATTACAGACAAAAGCTACAATGCGCGGTTCAAATTCCTGATTATTCTCGATCTTATTTTCGTTCATAGCTTACTCTCTTTTTAATGGTTCAGCAATGCCATCACTTCGGCATAGACCTGTTCATTGGAATATCCTTGTATATCAATAGATTTGGAACGGCAGAAAGCAACACAAGTACCACAACCCTGACAAAGTCTGGGGTTTACTTTTGCGACTGTCTTTATCACATTTCCGTTTCTGTCTTTTATCTCTTCACGTTCGATGGCCTGATAAGGACAAGCTGTCTGACACATGAAACACCCAACACAAGTGCTGAATAACGGAGGGGCAGTACGATTGACAACGGCTATCAACGGCTCACGAACCAGATTTGCCTGTGAAAACAATCCTGCTACTTTCACAGCGGCTCCCGAAGCCATTCCCACTGTTTCGGGAATATCTTTCGGCGCCTGACAGGCTCCTGCCAGATAGATTCCGGCTGTATTCGTTTCCACCGGTTTCAGTTTGGGGTGAGATTCGGCAAAGAACTGATAAGGGTCATAAGAAATGTGCATCTTCTGCGCCAGTTCTTCCGCTCCCTTGTTGGCAACTCCCGCTGTGGCAAGCACTACCATGTCAGCTTCTATCTCGACAGGTGATGCTCCCAACAGGGTGTCTACTCCTTTAACAATCAATTTACCATTCTTCTCATATATACGGGCGACGCGACCACGGACGTAATTCACTCCATCCTCTTCAATGGCACGGCGCACAAATTCTTCATAATTCTTTCCTCCGGCACGAATATCCATGTAGAACACGTACGATTCGCCACCATGCACCTTGTGCTGATAAAGCATCGCATGTTTGGCTGTGTACATACAGCATATCTTAGAGCAATAAGGAATTCCTTTGGCCGGATCACGGGAACCGGCACAGGCTACAAATACAATCTTTTGAGGAATCTGTCCGTCAGACGGACGGCGAATCTCTCCGAATGTAGGACCGGAAGCCGATGCCAGACGCTCAAACTGCAATCCGGTAATGACATCTTTATATTTCCCATATCCATATTCGGGAAAAAAGTCTGTATTCAACACATTGAATCCTGTAGTTACTACAATCGCTCCGACTTCTTCGGTGATAATACGGTCCTCTTGTCCGAAACGGATAGCCCCCGTAGGACATAGCTTTTCACAGACTCCGCATTTACCATTGCGATAATGGGTACAATGTTCTTTATCAATCACCGGTTTATTGGGCACTGCTTGCGGAAAAGGAACATAAATAGCTGTACGCATTCCCAAACCGGCATTAAATTCGCTCGGTATCTTTTTGTTGGGACATTTAGTCGTACAAAGTCCGCAACCGGTACATAATTTCTCATCAATGCTCTTCGCTTTCAGGCGTATACTGGCTTTAAAATTACCGATAAAGCCTTCCACATGCTCCAGTTCGGCATACGTATAAAGAGTGATATTCGGATGCTGCGCTACTTCCACCATTCGGGGAGTAAGAATACACTGCGAACAGTCTAATGTAGGAAAAGTTTCCGAAAGCTGTGACATGTGTCCGCCGATGGACGGTTCTTTCTCTACCAGAATGACCTGATGTCCGCAATTGGCGATGTCCAGACTTGCCTGAATTCCGGCAATTCCTCCTCCAATCACCAGTGCTTTTTTGGTGATAGGAACCTGAATGGGAACCAAAGGATGATTCCGCTTTACCTTTTCAACCAGACTTTTGACAATATCAACAGCCTTACGGGTAGTTGCCTCCCCTTTCTCATGTACCCAAGAGCAATGCTCACGAATATTAGCTATCTCGCACAGATAAGGATTCAATCCGGCTTCCGCACATGCTCTCCGAAAGGTAGGTTCATGCATTCGCGGAGAACAGGCAGCAACGACAACGCCATCCAATCCATATTCTTTAATGGCGTTCTTAATCAATGTCTGTCCCGGATCGGAACACATATATTTATAATCAATGGCATAGGCAACGCCTTCCATTTCTTTTGCCGCCTCGGCCACTTTTTCGCAGTCGACAGTTGCACTAATATTTTCACCGCAATGGCAGATAAAAACTCCTATTTTAGACATACTTCCGCCTCCTTCAAATTTACAGCTACAAAATGACGTCCCAGTCCCAATTCCTTGGGAGTCAGTCCGACAGCCAGTCCGATAGCCTGTGTGATATAAAGAACCGGTATGGTAACAGTTTTTGCCAGATAGTGGTTAATAGCAGGGCGACGCATATCCAAATTAGAATGACACATCGGACAAGTCACAATCACAGCTTCCGCTCCCCGGTCGTCAGCATCTTTCAGAATATTTCCCGAGAGACGTCTTACAAGGTCTGTGCGAGAAACGGACAAGCCCGCACCGCAACACTCCGTTTTGAAAGCCCAGTCAATAGGAGTGGCACCAATCAGAGACATGATTTTGTCCATGCTTTGCGGATCTTCCAAACGGTCGAAGTTTAATATTTTATGGGGACGCACCAACAAGCAACCATAGTAACAAGCCACTTGATGAGCAAAAGGACGTACTATCTTCTCTTTTAATGCATCCAACATATATTTCTCTATCATCTGGATGACATTCAATATTTTCACATTACCGAGGTAGCGCATTCCAACTGTAGTCAGTATTTCATCCTTCAATACTTCATTGTTCAATAATTCGTATTGAGCAACACTCAAACGATTGTAACAGGAAGCGCAGGGGACAACGATTTCTTGAAATCCCTGTTGTTCTGCCAAAGCCAACACACGGGTAGGTAAGGCCAGAGACAGTTGTTTACTCATGGAGTGAGCTGCCGTTGCGCCGCAACAATTCCAGTCTTTCAACTCAATCAGTTCGAGTCCCATCACCTGTGCCAGTGCTTTGACTGATTCATTGTATTCACGAGAAGTTCCGTTTAGCGAACATCCCGGATAGAAACCGATTTTCATAGCTACTTTTGAGTCTTTTCAATGGTTTGTGCAAATATCTTTTTGATCTTATTCTCATCTTTTACCCGTTCCGGAAAAAAGTTGAGCTTCCCTTTGACGAACATAACAGGAGCTACATTCAAATCCTGTGTCAAACGTAAGGTACGGGCTTTAAACCCTGCAACTAATCCGACTTCGTAGAGCCTTCCCGTTCTTTTCACTGATTCGAGAAAAGCGGAGTGAAAAGCTACGACAGGACGTGATTCTTTATGGATGCATCTTTCTTTACGGGATCTCTCACGCAGATAGTCCATCACTTTGGGAATGTTGAACTCTTTAGGGCACCTCGCAATACAGTTTTCGCAATTCAAGCAAATCCAGATGGCATTGGAACTTAACACACGACGGTCATTTTGAGCATTTTTTGTCTGCAACAACCGGAGAATATAGCTGGGAGCATAATCCATCTCCTCTGACAACACACATCCGGCCGTACACTTACCACACTGGTAGCAATAAGACACATCAATACCCGTCTTTTGTTCCAAGTCACAGGAAATACATTCTTTGTTTTCCATGTTGACATGAATAAAATAGATAATAAATAAAATAAAGGAAAAAGTGGCAGAGGGGATCAGAATAACAGGCACACCTCACCCTACCCAAAGACAAGAGTAGAGTCTAAATAAGAATATGCGCCAATGTGTAGACGTAATACTTACACGAATATTTAGTGTAATTAACATCAAGGTCGGTATGACCCAAACGATTCTCCGGAAGCAGAACATTCAGAGAGCTCAATATCTGTATAATCACAGTATTGGTATTGAACTTCAGGTTCTTGAAAGGAACAATGCTTCTCGGAAAAGAGATATTGTCAAAAATGCAGTCACTAACTTTACAATTGGATGTTTCGTCAACAAACTGTGAATGAGAATCTTTGCCCGACTTGTCAAAGCTGGCAGAAGAAACGCGGCAACATGACTCTGCTTTATATTGCATATCATTAGCCGAGATTCCTGTTTCTTTCTGAAATCCCTGCAATTCTTTATCGGAAACATTACTAAATCCCAATACTAGAAATGCGCATGCTAATATGCAAAAAATATATTTAGCCATAATTTGCTGCAAACGTAATCATTCTTTTCCGAAAAAACGCATTAAGGACAAGAATTAACGATTATTCATATAGATTCTTTCCTACAAGCCATGTACAACTTTCATCAATTGCTCACCTAAACCTATTGTATACCCTTGAGAAACAAAGACTACCCTATTAAATGTATCTGCAATAATAAACACTGGCAGAATGGAGTTATTCAAATTCATCGCTTGCACAATTTCTTTCCGAATGCTATCATCAGTATCAATACCGTAAGTGATGGTAGACGGAAGTCCTTTGAATTCGTCGGCATTAATTTTTTTGTATTGTTCTTCCGAAGGGAAAAGAAAGACCATCTTACGCCCCCATTGTTCGAAGTCATTGCCCAAAGCGGCTATATCTCTTAGTGCATGATTGGTAGGCTCCTGCCCTACCCCAAGAACAGCTACTACAAAATAGCCACGCCCACAGGTTTGCAGAATACTCTGTTTTGACAAAGATATCACTTTCTCTCCTATTCCCTCCACCGGTGCAAAAAGCGATTCGGAATTGAAACTACCGATAACAGCCACTTTTTCTCCGGATTCACGCAAATGATAAGGTACTTTGGTCGCTACAGGTTTGAATTCGTCTTTCTGTGCAGGTAATACAAAAGAAGAAATTCTCGCCAACACACCTCCATCAGCAAGCCTTGTGCCAGTAACCAACAAGTAATATCCGGTATCCAATGTCCCTATATATCGCAACTCGGGATGTTCTTCGTCACAGCTAATCAATTCTGGTCTGCCCTCCCGCAACCTGGAAATGGTAAACTTATTATAATACTTTACTCTCTTATCATCACGAGCAATTGCCTTACCGTCCTCATAAAAACGATAAATGCCTCTGGATGCCTCCACTTCTTCTTGTTTATCGAAATCAACTTCCACATATCTATTATCCCCCCATTCATCCTTTTCAGGATCCATATAGCTTATGCGTCCATCCATCTTTCTCATATCAGCAGCAATATTCAGGCTACGCGCCAAAGCCACAAAGAAAATATCCCGTGAAAATGAATCCGCCACCTTCGCACGCCAAACCCCTTCCGGAGAAATAGGAATACGCAGAAAGTTATTTTCCTCATCAATCGTAATATTACGGTTTACCCATTCAACTAAAGCTTGCGGATGATTTCGAAAGGTATCTATTTCCGTTTCGGAGAACTTAGACTGAAAGAACGATTTATAAGGCGTCAATACCTCCGTTGAAATACGGGGAGCAAGTATGTCATAAATATCTCCAACCGAAGCATCCATACAGCGCAAGGAGGGTATAACACAATCATATAAATAGTTAGGAACATCTTTCGTATTCAATAAATGATCAATCAATACTTCATAAGGTACATCACGAAGATCTTTTTTAGTAAGCACAGACAACAAAGCCGCTCCTTTCATTAATTTTCCCTGTCGGTCTGCCTCATTCAGAAAACGAACCAATACATCATGATTTCCTCTTGATTCCACTAAGAAAGAAGCCAGTGCCTTCCTTACAAACGAACCTGATTTTCCCTTCAAACAGGCTATAATGGAATCAGCTTGTTCCACAGTCGGGAAAGTAGCGACATAAGCATTGCGAATCGAATCCTCCTGCATCATTCTCCGGTCATTCTCCGCCCGCTGCTCTGGCGTTACTTCCGGTAAAATAGGATTCTCAACAGGAGGAACGATATCAATATCCTCTTCAAATATATCTCCTTCCTTCTTATCAAGTGTCAATGTCAATTCCGGTTGCTTGCTGAAAGATAGCTTGGAAAAGCCGAATGTCCCTTTATCGGAAGCCCATACCAACATATCCCCCTTACCGGCCGTTAATGACACTTGACCACTGGCATCAGTATATTTGGTAGCCACTGTATAGAACTCCGCATAGTTATATACTTTAAACTCCACTCTTGCTCCGGTGACAGGTTGTCCATTCCTATCTTTCACCGTTACCAACGCTTTTGCGATTGGAGCATAATTCTCCGTTACATTGATTTCCGTATAATTGGGTGTCTCAAGCATAATCTCTTCCGGACCGTTGTAACGTCCGAAAACCTTAGTATGCATCAACATTCCCCGACTGGCAGGGGAATTAAACCATCCCAGGTTCAAAACCGGTTCCGGTTCACAAGCTCCAAAGAAGTACCAATGTCCATCCGCCCATGCTTCCACCCAAGCATGATTGTCATCCGTATGCGCCCAGCGGGGCGTATACACTTGCCGTGCCGGAATACCGACTGCCCGGAGCGCAGCCACCGTAAATGTAGACTCTTCGCCACAACGTCCATACGCTGTTTTGACAGATGCCAATGGTGAGCTGGTGCGCGCATCACTCGGACGATAGACCACTTTCTCGTGACACCAGTGGTTCACTTCCAATATCGCGTCTTTCATCGGCAGTCCCTTCACCCTGTCTTTTAGTTCATCATAAAACACACGACGGGAATCATCCAGATTCTCGTTATTCACCCGGATCGGCAGAACAAAATGACGGAACACTTCATCGGGAATCTCTTTGCCCCAAGGCATCTCGTCACGTGTCTGCTTCGACAGCCGGACATTCTCCAAGTAATAATCTCCCGGATAATCCGTCACATCCCCTATCGGCATATAAGCGTAGAGAAACATCAATGCTTCGCGCTCGTACACTGACAGAGCGGAATCACCAAAGATCGCAAATAAATCTCCATGAGGAAGTGCCTGTTTTTTCTGCTCAAAGTCTTGAGCTACTTGATTCCGGTAGGATTCTTCTTTGAGGAAGTGAGCATTGTTACAAGCAAACAGTACAATCGACAAAATCAGGACGCACAAAAGATGGGTGAATGTTTTCATATAAGTGTTTGGTTTATTCTATTAATAAGGTTGCTGACTGACAAAAATAGAAGAATATTTTCTGAATACCTAGATAAGTACATAAAAATGTGATAGATAAGAATAATATTGTCATTGATGGGAAAATCCGGGAATTTTGTAACAGGTTTGTAATATAGACCGTGTTCGAACCCCTATAAAAAGAAAATTCAAAAGAAAAAGAAGATTTTTATGTTTTACAGCATATAATTCGAAAACAATTTGTATCTTTGCAGTGTTACTAGAGAAAACAAGATGTAAAACCGCTCTTCAAAACGTGGAGGGCAAAAAAAGAGGAAACAAATTATGAAAAAGAATGCAAATGAAAAAATTATGATGTTACAGTACCGTATTAAACGCTATCAAGCAATGGGAAATGGTGCCATGTGCCAAACATTAAACGGTAAACTTCAAAAACTGCTGTCACAGCAGGTTGCCATGTAAATAAACACACTAATTATAATAAATAGAGCGAGGAACTTTCGAGTATCTTCGCTTTTTTTATACATTTGCAGAAGAAAGATAATAAAACACATTATGAAAAAGCTATTTATGTCGGTTGCGCTCCTCTTATTGGTCGTAACCTCTTTTGCACAAACACCTGGTTATGAGTTCACAACCGTTGTGTCCCACCAAGCAACGCCTGTTAAAGATCAGGGTTCCACAGGAACCTGTTGGTGCTTTGCCACCGCTTCTTTCATGGAGTCGGAACTGCTCCGAATGGGAAAAGGAGAATATGATCTCTCGGAAATGTTTATCGTCCGCCAAAAGTACATGAATCAGATGGAAGACAATTATCTCCGTCGTGGTAAAGGAAGTATCGGTGAAGGAAGTTTGGCACACACTTTCAAAAACGCTTATAAGAAAGCGGGAATTGTTCCGGAAGAAGTGTACACCGGATTGCTGGGCGATAACAAAGACCACAATCACGGTGCATTGTCACGCTACCTCAAAGCATTGGTAGACGCAAATATTGAATCTAAAAAGCGTACTCCGCAATTTGATGCGCTTATTAATAATCTGTTCGATATTTATCTGGGCAAGCTTCCCGAAAAATTCACTTATAAAGGAAAAGAATATACTCCTCAATCTTTCACTGAAAGTCTGGGATTGAATATGGATGATTACGTTGAGTTGACTAGTTTCACTCACAAGCCTTATTATGAGACATTCTCGCCTGAAGTTCCCGACAACTGGGAAAACCAGCCGATGTATAATCTTCCGTTGGACGAACTGATCGGGGCTATCGACTATGCACTAAACAAAGGATATACCGTATGTTGGGACGGTGACGTAAGCGAACAGGGTTTCTCTTTCAAGAACGGAATCGCCATTAACCCGCAAGTGGAGGATGTGAAAGATTACTCTACAACCGACCGTGCCCGTTTTGAGAAAATGCCCAAATATCAACGAATGGACGAAGTGTTCAAGTTTGAGCATCCTTATCCGGAAATCAACGTAACACCGGAAATCCGTCAGGATGGTTACGAGAAGTTTGTGACAACTGACGACCACCTGATGCACATCACCGGTATTGTGAAAGATCAGAATGGTACTAAATATTATATCACCAAGAATTCCTGGGGAGCGGAAAGCAACAAATCCGGAGGTTATCTGAATATGTCTGAAAGCTATGTACGTGCTAAAACAATCTGTGTGATGGTACACAAAGATTCTCTGCCTAAGGAACTGAAGAAGAAACTCGGTATTCAATAAATCGCATGTAATCAGTCCCGAAGGGAGATTGACTGTTTCATACATTTATTTATTCGGAACTCTCCATTATATTCATATAACAAAAGAAATAGGGCAACGAAGTATCACTACTTCACTGCCCTATTTTTTTGTTAACCTACTATATTAAATCCTTTGCTCTTTATTTCTTTTTCAATGTTACGTCGCTGATTTCTACAACACCGCCTTTGTTCTGGGAAAGAATAGCCACATAACAATCTTTCAGAATAGCAGCATCATCGTCTGTATCAGACACTTCCAAGTTAGCATTTGCTTTCTTGCTGCTAATAGCATTTACCACTTGTCCCATATCATAATAAACCACTACTTTAGTCCATTTACCGGCCTCTTTAATTTTAAAATTGTATTGTGCACCCGAAGCATTCGGTTGAGCATCCGCGTCATAGTCTCTACGCATGAAGAAAGTAGTATTGTACTTACCATTATCATTCTTTTCCTCATTGGTCTGTTTGATGTATACACTGACCGGAGTTCCTGCTTCTTTAGCTTTTGCATAGAAAGTAAGAACATAGATACCTTTGTCCAAACCATCGGTAATACGTTGTCCCAGGAAAGCTTTATACCAAGAGAGGTTCTTTTCGGCACCGGAATTATCCAATTTCATTGCATTCGGATATTTGGCATCTCCTGTTTCTTCCCAGGCAATAGTAGTTGCTCCGTCGGCTTCATTATTCATGATAAACCACTCTCCTGCGGTAGCTTTGTTGGCATTAGTCACTTTAGTCTTCACTTCAGTGGCGAATTTTTCGTTTTTTATCAGGTTCTGCGCACTTACGCTTACTCCTGCTAGGACCAAAAGGCCGGCAAATAACACTTTTTTCATCTTACTGTGATTTAATTGTTTATACTTTATTTTTTCTAGCTTTAAAAATCTATTTCATCCTACTTCACTTGTTGAATAACAAATCCATATTTACCAGTCACTTTCTTTTCTTCAGTCTTTAGTGTGATGCGGTAAATCTCTTTGCCCCATACGTTAGACAGGCGCGGATCATCCAGTTTGATTGTTTCCAATTCGGCTTTAAACTGCGACGGATAGTTCATTTCCACCTTTTGTCCCTTTACTTCGATACGGATTTTTCCGGCTGAAGGGAAAGTCACATTGCCCCAAGTTAAAAAATTCATTTGATTAGGAGCAATAGCCTCATCCAACGTATAATTATCACCAATAATGAGTTTTTTATCATCAAGAGCATAAGAGCGAACCCAACTTTTCACTTTCGCTTCTGCCGGATAAGCAGTAGCTATATCCGTAGAGAACATCCGTTTCTTCTCATTGCAAACGGTATTGGTAGCTTTATACTCCTGCCCGAATTTCTGCGGTACTCCGTTAATCATCGGCAAGTTGTGATAGTTGCTCTGCATCGTCCAGATGGTATAGCGGTCTTTACCGAACGTCTGTTTGGTATATGTACCTACACCGGCATCAATAATCACAGGAATTGTATTTACGTATAAAGAAAAGGTTCCTACATCGTTGTGGTTATGGCTTTCGTTATTAAATCCGCCTTTAGCGGCAACAAACATACCGTTCTTATTCTTCATATAACAGAATTCCGTTTCGGGATACCAGGTTACATCCGGCATATCATGTTTCGGAGTTGCTTTTGCCAGCTCATTACAGCAAAGTAGAGATTGAAGCGAACGAAAAGCATCGTTGCCCATGGTAGCATACGGTTTTCTTCCTTTCAACAGGTATGCGGCAAAATGCATCATTTCATCGCTGTTTACAGCTTTACCGTACCGATAGATTAACAAAGGATCGCCCCCGCCTTGTGCCGATGCATCAGCAAAATTCACCACCCAGCCATTGCCGACATAGGAACGGGACATATATTCTCCCATCCGGCGAATCATCGGTTCATTGAACAGAGACAATTTACCGCCTGTGCCATCAGAGAGTATCTGCAAATAGTCATAGAGCTTTCCGGCGGCATGTCCCCAGTAAGAGGTTCCCTCCTCACAGGCACCATCGGATTTCACGAAGTTGATAAACTTATCGACTGACTGCATGGAGCGATAAACAGCTTTCGCCAACTTATCCTTATTGTTCTCCATCAGTAAGAAACATTGCAGGGCATTAGAGTTACACCAGGGATTCCAGTTGTTGATGATTTCTCCCGGTTTCCAGTTAAAAGCCATCCACCACATTTCGTCGTCGTTCATATACGGATCGAGAATACGTTCTTTGATTGCTTTACGCATTTGCAAAGATACCACAGGATTGATTTTGTCGAATGGTTTGCGGAAGAAATAGTGCACCCAGGCCATTAAAGCTCCGTATCCGCCTGAACCGAGATCGATAATCTGTTCGCGGAAGTCGGGAAGTGAACGTTTGCTGCTCTGGCGGGGCAAGTGTGCGGATAGAACCCATGAATTCATTTCACAGCTCATATATGCTCCGTTCAGTAATTGGTCGATAAAACGTCCTTTTCCTTCGGCCAGCTCGGCAAGCATCAAGGCGTTAAGTGCCTGGCGGTTGGCGTCATAAGGGACTTCCATTATTTTACGGTTACCGCTACGTTCGTATTCCAGATAGGCAGTGGCAGGTATCAGTTGCCATTTGTAGTCGAGAAGTTTTTCACCGGCTTCAATGAGACGTTGTTTGTTGGGTCCCATCAGGGAATCCCAGGCGGCACGATCGGTATAAGCAGGATAAGGCACCCATGCTTGTTTCATTACCAACACGTTTTTTAACGTAGTTTCGTCTGCCGCTTTTTGCAGCATATTGCGTTCGGTGTAAGCGTTTGCCTTGAAAGAAAAACTTCCCAAAGCTGCTAGTAAAAGAACACAAAATAAATGTTTCATTCGATTCATGGTATTTTCATTCATTTAAGTATTGCAAAGATAACGTATCTGATAAAAAATGAGGTGAGTAAATCATACGAACCTGATGACAAAAAAGTACATACTTCAAAAATAGTACTCTTAATTGCTATATTTTAGGCTTTTAAGTCAATATAAGAACAAATTAAGTCATTGTAGAAACAATTTAAGTCACTATAAAAACAAATTAAGTCACACGGAAACCGGGTTTTCATTTCGGAAAAACAAAGATACAGTTTCAGAAAACAGAGGCTTCCTTTGGAGGAAATAGAGGTTCTATTTATTCCAAACAGAGGCTCTGTTTAGGTCAAATACAGGCTCTATTTTATTTCAAATAGAGTATCTGTTTTACTTCAGACAAAGTATCTGTTTGGATATTCTATCCTCTTTCTTTTTTCATTCTTTGATTCTCTTCTTTTTCATCCCCTATTCTTTCCTCTTCATTCCTCTATTTCTTCCTCTTCGCCTTCAATCCCAATCGCTAAATTCAAAACTCAACTGTTCCCAAACACCGTGTTGTTCATCGGCTTCCTCTTTTGGATTAGAGACGGAAAGACCGATGAGCCGGATTGGATGTTGCTCAAATTCGACACATTTAAGCAATTCTTTTGCAAGTGGGAGTACCCGGTCTAAGGTGGTGAGTTCCTGCGATTGAGTAAGGCTTCGGGTTATCTGGCTAAAATCATGAAACTTGATTTTCAGGGTAAGCGTGTTGCCTTTGAAGTCTTTTCGCTGAAGACGTTCAATCAACTCTACTGCCACATGGTATAGTTCGATAATGACCGATGAACGGGCTGAAATATCACGTTCCAATGTACGTTCGCAGCCAATGGATTTACGGATACGAATTGCTTCGACAGGGCGTTCGTCAATTCCTCGTGAGCACTCATAATACAGTGCGCCGGCTTTTCCGAAATGTGCTGTCAGCATTTCAAGAGAGCATTTCCGTAATTGAAGTCCATTGTGAATACCAAGTAGATGCATCTTTTTCGCAGTCACCGGCCCCACTCCCCAAAAAGATTCGATAGGAAGACGGGCGATAAAATCAAGGGCTTGTTCCGGATGAATGGTGCATAAGCCATCCGGTTTGCGATAGTCCGAAGCTATTTTAGCCAGAAACTTATTATAAGAAACTCCGGCAGACGCAACAAGGTTGAGTTGTTCCCTAATCTTCTGCTTTATTTCCTTTGCTATATCCACAGCCAGGGAAATATCTTTCTTATTTTCAGTGACATCCAAGAAAGCTTCATCCAGAGACAGAGGTTCGATGATATCCGTATATTCGTGGAAAATCTCATGTATCTGACGGGAAACGGATTTATAAATATCCATCCTGCCAGGTACAAAAATGAGTTGGGGACAAAGACGCTTCGCCTTTTGCGAAGCCATGGCGGAACGGACACCGTAACGCCGGGCTTCATAACTGGCAGCAGCCACAACTCCCCTCTCTTCTGCATGACCTACCGCTAAAGGCTTGCCACGAAGTTCTGGATTATCACGCTGTTCTACAGAGGCATAGAAGGCATCCATGTCAATATGTATAATCTTTCTCTGCGTCATTGTTTGGGATTAGCAGAGCAAACTTACTATAAATTCCCGAATAAATCCTGCTTATCGGTTCAAGAAATAATATGCTTATGATTTTTATAGATATAAGTCAAAAAAACATTCAATATCTTGTCAAAGACAGTTCTTATAATATTATATTTGCATATCGTCTATTCAAAATATAGAGGTAGTTAATAAGTTTGTGCCACCATACAACTCTTTAAGATTATGAAAAACACATTATTTTGCTTATTCATATTTTGCAGTGTTTCCACATTCGCTCAAAATGGAATCACTTTTAAGGTCGAAAAGCTTTCAAAGCCTGAAGAATTACTTCATCTACACTCCCCGAATGAAATTTACGAAAATCTTATATTATCAGATATGAACATAGAGCCTTATGAGATAAAAAAGAAGAATATCAAGGTTCCTTATCATATCATTGCAAAGAGCGAATCTCCCGACAGTCTCGTTTCTTTTGGTCCTAATTCTTTTTTCAACGGTATGTATCAGGCTTATGCGGATCACAGGCCATTTGTATTGTCCCCGGATATGATTTGGCTATTAATCAGCCAGGGATTTGCACGCCATATCAATGCCAATCAGGAATCTATGAGAAATGAGCTTGTTGATTTCTCCGGCAAACTATCCTTAATTATAAGAGAAGACAAAAAATTGGAGGACCCTACTCTTTCATGGGAGGAAATCTTCCCGCAATTTACAGAACAAATATCCCAATACGCCGGTAATCATCTGACCGAGCTGCTCACCTGCAATTTTTCAACAACTACCTCTTTAGAGAAAGTTGCTTCCGAAATCACAATCATGGAAGCTGTGAAACCTTACTTTGAGTTTATAATCATACGCATTGTCTGTGGAATACCTGAAATAACTCTCGAAGGAAAACCGGAGGACTGGGAAAAACTACTGCACAAAGCCAGAGGCTTGAAAGAATACAAACTCGATTGGTGGATTTCAGAACTGGAACCTCTTTTGGAAGAATTTGTCAAAGCATCCAAAGGAGAAGTTAATAAGGACTTTTGGCGCAACATGTTTAAATATCATTCACAGAAACGATACGGAGCTCCGAATATTATCGATGGATGGATCGTGAAGTTTTTCCCTTATGACAAAGAAGGAAAAAGAAATAATCTGAAACAGCTTGAAGGCAGAAATTGCCTCCCTGATGAGATAGTGAAGGTAGATGTAAAGTATCAGGAAGTGTATCCCGATGCCGTCAAAGAAACTCCATTAGAATTTTGGGCAGGATTTATCGGATTAGAGCAGAACAACAAGACTTTTGCTCTGCGACCGCAAATTGGTTGGATGGTCAGGAAGAAAGATGTTAATAAGGAGGGATTAAAAAGTAAATTGAGTGCTGATGCTCAAAAGGATGGTTGGGGAAGCGGCATCAATATCAGAGTAAAAGAATTTCCGGCTGTACTGTTGGAACTCAAAGAAATAAAAAGGTTGGATATCCAATTTATCGATACAATCAATATACCGGACGAAATATCAAAAATAAAAATCGGATCGTTAAGTTTATATGGAAAGATTACTAAAGAAGGAATAGAGCGTATTAAAAGATTATTGCCTGATACGGATATAAAAATAAATGGTTCGCGAGGGGGAATACCCCCATTTGTAACTCCATAATAAAAAGAGGCTATCAAGATGCACTATCCCGAAAAGAAAGGATATTCAGCGAGAAACCTCGCCTATATGTGCCAGTTTGCCCGGACATTCTCTGTGGAAGTTTTACAGAAAATGCTTTCCTGCGATGTAAAATTGAAAAAACCGACAATAGACAACGTGCAGTCTGCTACAAGAATATTGGACAACTTGCAATTTGTGCAGGAAGTTCCTGCACAAATTAAAGAGATAGGCAGAACCATATCCTTCATGTTACAAACGTCCATTGGCGAAATAGAGCACCCCGCTTTACATTATTAGGATGTAAAGCGGGGCGTAAATCTCATAAATTACTTAAAATCAGCATTTATTGTGGACCTGGAGGGAATCGAACCCTCGTCCAAACGAGGAAATCATAAGCTTTCTACATGCTTATCTTTGCCTAAATTTTCGTGCAGGAACAGAACCAAAGCCATCAATTCCTGCCTTATCCTCTAAAGTTTCATCAAAAGTGCGAGGCCGCCTTTGACTATCCCCGATGTAACTGCACCACTGAACCGGAATGCTTCGGAGCAACAGCTTCCGAGTGATGTCTCGTCCTGGCACCTAGTGCCTGGATTAAGCTAATCTACTGTGATTCGATTAAGCAGCAAGAGCGTAATTAGTTTCGCCAGATAAAATTTTGATAACTGATATTTAAGTGGAAATTACCGACCCACTGCATGCTTACCTACCATTTCTGCCCGCTGTCAAATCCAGTCAAGCCCAAATTTTTATTCGTACAGAATAGCGATTGTTTAGAACGCTTTCCAAGAGTGCAAAGATAAGAAATGTTTTCTAATTTACGAGAAGACGTTAGCAAATATTATATCAAAGTACTATCTTTACGGAGCTATTTTATATTTAAGATGAAAAAGCATCATGAAAAATCAACCAATAATAAGCTACTTATGATTAAGACATATCTATCTAAAACATCTATATTCAAAGCATTTGCCGCTGTTTGCATATTCGGAATCAGTATCAGTGGCTGTACTTCTAAAAAAAAGACTCCTATGGAAACAACCGATACAACGGAAAACGAACTAACCATGTTGGTGGGTACTTACACATCAGGAACCAGTAAAGGGATATATAGCTACCGCTTCAACGAAGAAAACGGGACTGCCACTCCCTTAAGTGAAACGGAAATTGAAAATCCTTCTTATCTTGTTCCATCTGCCGACGGAAAATTCGTCTATGCAGTCAGTGAATTCAACAATACACAAGCTGCCGCCAATGCATTTGCCTTCAATAAAGAAAAAGGTACTTTGCAACTATTAAATTCACAGCAAACGGGAGGTGAAGATCCCTGCTATATCATCGCCAGTGGAAATAATGTGATAACTGCCAACTACAGTGGTGGCAGCATCTCCGTTTTCCCTATCGCAAAAGATGGCTCGCTCCTACCCGCTTCCGATATTATACAATTCAAAGGTACGGGAGTAGACAAGGAACGACAAGAGAAACCACATCTGCATTGTGTCCGTATCACTCCGGATGGTAAATACTTGTTTGCCGATGACTTGGGTACAGACCAAATACATAAGTTTATCATTAACCCAGCTGCAAATGCAGAGAATAAAGAAGCATTTCTGAAAGAAGGATCGCCTGCTGCCTTTAAAGTGAAAGCCGGTTCGGGTCCCCGCCATCTGACTTTCTCGCCAAACGGCCATTACGCTTATCTGATTAATGAGTTATCGGGCACAGTAATCGCTTTTGAATATAAAGACGGAGATTTAAAAGAGATCCAGACAATCGCTGCCGATACGCTAAACGCACAAGGAAGTGCTGACATTCATATCAGCCCAGATGGAAAATTCCTGTATGCCAGCAATCGTTTGAAAGCAGATGGTATTGCCATATTCAGTATTCACCCGGATAACGGAATGTTGGCGAAAGCAGGCTATCAACTGACAGGGATTCATCCACGCAATTTCATCATCACGCCTAATGGCAAATACTTGTTGGTTGCTTGCAGAGATAGCAATGTGATACAAGTTTATGAAAGAGATGCAGATACAGGACTATTAACAGATGTACAGCAGGATATTAAAGTAGACAAGCCGGTCTGCATAAAATTTGTGCCATAATTTGTCATAATCTCCTGGCTATTCATCAACTACTGATAGCCCTTTACTTTTTATTTTGAGCAATCCGATTGTCAGGAATTTGAGTCTTCACAACGATTTTACTCCCGTTCTTGGTACACTTGATACATTCTTTCCGCAATGTTCTCTCTTTTAAGTCAAAAATGAGATTCGGATTAAAATGTTGCCCGTTAATACGGGTTTCGAAGTGTACATGTTCGGTAGTGGCACGACCGGTACGTCCTGTCAGCCCGATAGCTTGTCCGGCTTTTACGACATCACCAGCTTTAACCAGATTCTTGAAATTGTGGCTATAAAGTGTTTCCAATCCGCTAGCGTGGCGGATTACAACGATATTGCCATAGGCATAATAGGGTTTCGACATACGCACCACTCCATCAAAAGCAGCACGAATCGTATCTTTTGCACAGGTCTTAATGTCTGTTCCCGAATGTCCTCCGCGAGTTCCATAGGCAGAGATTACTTTTCCTCCGGGTAATGGGAAAGCATATTCATGGTCTTTCAGAGAATCCAAATGCAGATAGATATGATTGCTTTTAGCAAATAATCCGGGAGTAGCTACCCGTACATCAGCCATTTCGCGGGCAGAGAAGGAAGGTTTATCCTGCCCGTCGGCAGTCAGTGGCAATAATAAAACTGTCAGTAAGATAAGTATGTTTTTCATGTCTTTTTTCTTAGAGCACTCATTCTAATTATTCGAAGAATACGATTTCGCCTCCATCCGATTCTGTATAGTTTCTTAATAAGGTCTGTATCATTTCAGCAGCTTCTCGCAACCCTTCTTTTCCGTTATAACCATTGACTATGGCTAGGATATGAGTGGTTCCAAGATCCATTTTCGTACGTTCATGATCGCTTGTCGGGGTTCCGATTCCTCCGAAAGAATCGCGATATACAGGTAATCCTTCGATATTCAATACCCCGCGTCCGATACCTTCAAACGGTTCTCCTGCTTTGCCGATACCGAGTTCAAGATGCGTACCTTGTATTTTGTCCGCGTCAAAACCACCGATCGAATGTCCCGTACGAAGAGACACTAAATTGATAAGGTCTACCAACGTATCAATCTGATATAACGGGATTCCACGCATCAGGCGGCGACGTAGAGCTTCGGCTGACGGGCGATAACGTCCGGGGTCTTTGCCACAACGTTTATAAGCCTCACGGGTAGCAAAGATAACGGGTTGATGTTTGATGTCTTCCATCTGTGTTGTGGAAGTCAGTTGCCTGGTAAAAGCGTCGATTTCCTGCCAAAGCCCTTCGCTGTAAGCTGTATTTTTCACGGCAGCATACACGGCGGCTCCGGCAAAAACCGGGCATGCGTCTTTTATTTCTTTAGATACTTTTATTTCAAACATAACTTATCATAAACCAATCATCAGCGTCCTGCAATAACGGACACCAATTATTACTTTCTAATCATTATTCCCGACAATGTACGACCGGAATCTATTCCCAGTCTACGTGCAGAGAAGAATTCATCATGATGAATATAGGTACAGATTCCGGCCACTTCTATCTGTTCTGCAGGCACTCCGAGATTCAGTAATTCAATCCGGTTGGCTTCCCACAAATCAATATGATATTTGCCTGTCTCCTTCTTCTTCATAGAAATAAGAGACATATCGAAGCCGCTTTCTTCAAAAGCATCATACACCTCATCACCTACTTCAAATGATTCGAGCGAAATGCTCGGCCCGATGCAAGCTACCACATCTTCGCCTTGCGTCCCGAACATCTTATTCAAGTGGTCCATCACATTACTGACAATATGCTTCACTGTTCCTTTCCATCCGGCATGAACGGCAGCCACAACGTGTTGTTTTTTGTCGTACAGCAATACAGGAACACAATCCGCCGTCGTGACACAAACGCAATATCCCGGCACATTAGTTATCAAAGCATCCATTCCTCGCAAAAGTAGCCGTCTCATTTCCAATGATTCTTTAAAAAATGATTCATTGATAATCAGACTGGCACAGCCATGATTCTGTTCAGGAATAAATAATTCCTTTATCTGATGATTCATGCACTGAAACAACCAGCTCTGATTACGATTGACGTTCATGCATGAGTCGTTGGTATAAGGCGAACAGTTGAAAGAGCTGTAAGCTCCGGTGCTTATACCTTCGTGACGCGTAGTTACAAAATGAGCTACTTCGGGATATGCCTCCAGTGACTTATATCCCTTCAACTCGTTATGTTTTGTAAGTGAAATCATTTTTCTTCCCAATCTTCTTCTTCGTATTCATAATCGATATCATCGTCGTCGTCGACATCTTCCTCATATTCATAAACGATGTCTTCATCTTCGCCCATGTCTTTGAGTTCCTGTTGCAGACGGGTCACGTCTTTCGGACGGTGAACAATGTCCTCTATCTTATTGCTTTCCTTGTTCAGTTCTTCCCAAAGGATGTCTTTCAACACCGAGATGCCCAAACCGGAAACAGAAGATATGAATACATGTGGAATGCCTTCCGGCAATGTAGGTTCAATCTCGTCCATCAACTCCTGATCGAGCATATCGCTCTTGGTGACAGCCAACACACGTTGCTTGTCCAACATTTCAGGATTGAAGGTACGCAGTTCGTTCAGCAAGACTTCGTATTCCTTACGAATGTCGTCACTGTCTGCCGGAACCATAAACAGCAGTAATGAATTACGCTCGATATGACGCAAGAAACGCAGTCCCAAACCTTTTCCCTGACTGGCTCCTTCGATAATACCCGGTATGTCCGCCATCACAAAGGATTTTCCACCGTGATAGGAAACGATACCCAAGTTGGGCTCGAGCGTAGTAAACGGATAATCGGCAATTTTCGGTTTGGCAGCCGAAATGGAAGAAAGCAAAGTTGACTTTCCCGCATTCGGGAAACCTACCAGACCGACATCGGCAAGCAGTTTCAGCTCCATGATAACGGTCATTTCCTGCATCGGCTCTCCCGGCTGCGCAAAACGCGGTGCCTGACGGGTGGCCGTCTTAAAATGCCAGTTACCCTGACCACCGCGACCGCCTTTGAGCAAGATCACTTCCTGTCCGTCTTCTGTTACGTCACAAAGATACTCCCCTGTCTCGGCATTATAAACCACCGTTCCGCAGGGTACTTCTATTATTTTATCCGCGCCGTCTTTTCCGAAGCTACGTCCTTTGCTCCCCGATTCACCATGACCGGCCATTGCGTGACGGTCATACTTCAAGTGCAGCAATGTCCAGTAATTACGGTTACCGCGCAAGATGATATGACCTCCTCTTCCACCATCGCCCCCATCAGGACCTCCGTTAGGACAATATTTCTCGCGCCTCATGTGCGTAGAGCCTCTTCCGCCCTTACCCGAGCGACAGTATATCTTTACGTAATCAACAAAATTCGATTCAGCCATATTTTTTTAAAGAGTTAAAGTAGTCAGTAGTTAGAGCAGTTAATTAGAACACTCCGGCTACTGACTTATTTATTTATAATATTGTATTATTACAATTGTGTATTGATAATTAGTAAGATTACTAAATTACAATTTATCTACTGCTTCGCAGATTTCAGCAAAGATACCTTCCATAGTACCCAAGCCGTTGATGTGTTGGTATTTCTTTTCGTTCTTGTACCAGTCGATCAGTGGAGCAGTCTGTGAATGATATACATGCAGACGTTTCTTGATTGTTTCTTCGTTATCATCAGCACGACCGGAATCCTTGCCACGTTTAATGAGACGTACCATCAGTTCTTCTTCCGGAACATCCAGATCAACCATTACAGAAACGTCCTGTCCTCTTTCTGCCAACATTTTCTTTAATGCTTCTGCCTGTGCAATTGTTCTTGGGAAACCGTCGAAAATTACACCTTTGCTATCTTTGAAGCTGTCGAATACGCTTCCCAGAATATCAATCATTAATTCATCAGGAATCAATTGACCTTGGTCGATGTAACCTTTAGCTGTTTTACCCAGTTCTGTGCCATTCTTGATTTCAGCACGCAATACATCTCCTGTCGAGATGTGATTGATTCCATACTTTTCTACGATACGTTCGCTCTGTGTTCCTTTTCCTGAACCCGGAGCACCGAAAATTACGATGTTCAACATTTTGTTATTTACAATTTAACGATTTACTATTTACCATTTAAACTGGTACCTATTTAATATTAATCTACTACTGTATAAATATCGGGATAATTACGTCCGAAACCATCATAATCCAGTCCATAACCTACGATAAAGTCGTTCGGGATTTCCATCGCTACATATTCAATGTTGAGGTTTACCTTGAGCTTTTCAGGTTTCACCAACAGAGAAGCGATATGAATAGCTTCGGGATTGCGTGTACCTAATGTTTCGAGCAGTCGCTGCATCGTCAGTCCTGTGTCTACGATATCTTCTACGATCACAATGGTACGTCCGGCAATGTCTTCATTCAGGCCGATGACCTCTTTAATCACTCCGGTGGAAGTGATGCCCTGATAAGACGCCAACTTCACAAATGAGATTTCACAAGGGATGGTGATGTGCTTCAATAAATCAGCGGTAAACATGAACGAACCGTTCAACACACTAAGGAAAAGCGGATTCTTACCTGCTAAATCGCGGTTAATTTCGTTCGCTACGCGAATCACTTCTTTCTGAATTTCTTGTTCCTTAATAGAAACGGTAAACAATTTGTCTTTTATCTGAATGGTATCCATAACCGGTAATTTAAAAATAACCTTGCAAAAATACGATTTTTTATTCTACCCCGTGCATCATCTTCTGTAATTTCTTCGAGAGAAGGAACAGAATCAACGAAGCAACACCGGACATTACGACGAATACCATAAAGAAATCATACATGGTAGCAATCTGATAACCAAAGATTGACTTCACTTTTCCGGCTTCCGGATAGAGCCCGCTCAACATTCCCGCAAATTTATTGGCTGTGGCAGTAGACAGATACCAGATTCCCATCATCAAAGAGGCGAAACGTAGCGGACTCAACTTATTTACCATTGAAAGTCCGATAGGTGACAAGGCTATTTCACCCATTGTATGAATAAAATAAAGTCCTGTCAGCCAAATCATACTTACCTTCACTCCGGGAACTGCATCTTTCACTCCGAAACAGATGAAAAGATAACCTAAAGAAAGGAGTAACAAACCAATCGCTTGTTTGGTAGGAGAAGCGGGTTCCATCTTTCGCTTGTTCAGGAAACCCCATACACCCGGCATGATATATGCCAGAACAACTACAAACAGGGGATTGAAGGATTGAAACCACGAAGCCGGCATTTCCCAACCGAAAATGTCACGATTCGTCTGTTCGGAAGCAAAGAGAGTTAAAGAAGCTCCCGCCTGTTCGTAGGCTGCCCAGAAGAAGATGACAAAGAAGGCTACTATATAGATAACGAAAATACGGCTGCGTTCTATTTTGGTCAATGAACCGTCTAACAGGATCAGAACAGGGAAAACAATGCAGGCGGTAAAAATACCGATACTCACCCAATCGCCTTCAAATGCATAGTTAAAGAAGGCTATTAAAGCAATGGTAAGAATTGTGATTACAAGAGTATTACGTACTTTGGTGCGTTTGTCCATCTTCGGGTGTGAGATATGGTCGGCCTTGTCTTCTTTCTTTTCACGTTTAGCATCGGGGATAATACCAATCGGTTCTCCGGAAGGAGAAAAAAGATATTTATTCTTTTGAGTCTCGAAAAGAACAACGGTGAACAGTGTCATGATTCCGGCTGCAAGAAATCCCCATTTAAAGTCATGCGGATCACCGGTATCACCCAGATAACCACAAATCAAAGGAGCAGCAAAAGAGCCTACATTCACTCCCATATAAAAAATGGTGTATGCAGCATCCAACCTCCTGTCTCCGGGTTCGTAGAGCTGACCTACCAGAGAAGAGACAGTGGGTTTGAAGCAACCATTGCCCAAGATCAGGAAGCCTAGTCCGCCATACATCATCCAGTGGGCAAGGTTTGTATTATCTAAAGTGGAGGCACTCATAAACATCAGGAATTGTCCGACTGCCATCATCACCGCTCCCCAAAACACGGAACGACGGATTCCCCAATATTTATCGGCAATGTATCCGCCAATCAACGGGGTTAAATAAACTAGTCCGGTATAGCTGCCGTAGATGGATGCTGCCGCTTCTTTGTCAAACAATAATGCCTGCGTCAGGAAAAGAATAAAGATCGCACGCATACCGTAGTAACTGAAACGTTCTGCCGTGCTTGTCGCGAAAATCAGATAAAGACCTTTCGGATGCCCTTTCAATGCACTCATGAATTTATGTGTTTAGTAGTTTATGAGGTGCAAAGGTACAGAAAAAGTAGATTAGATGCTTCTCTTATCAAACAGAATAATAGGGGGAATAGTAAAAACGAGCATAAAAAATCCTACTGATCCACTTCATTACTTTTTAGCAGTGTAAATAATAAAGTGGAGATCCATCTTAAATGTAGGTTAGCTACCACCTTAGCCAAAAGTAAATTCGACATTTTCGATACTGGCAAAAAGCATTCCTTCTCTTTTCCTCAAAAAGATTTTGTCTTCTCGGGCCAGCCAACCAATAGCAAGAGCTACGTCTTCAAACGTCAAACTTAATTCACGGCACAAATCGAACATTGAAAGTTCACCTTTTTCATTTAAGATGCGCCATACTTTCCCGGCATTCAAGCCAATTTTTGTCTTTTCCATCATGCAAACTTTAGAAGATTAAACAATTTGTTATTTAGATTCTAATTCATTGTGAGCACTGGAAAATAATGTGATGCACATTATCTATCTCCAAAGATAACATTTTTATCGGAAACGGCAAATAATCAAAGGCTTAATCAGGAGAGGGGCGTATCAAAAGTTTGTTCAAGAAGGTATGAAGATGAAGGAAACCGTAACCACACATGAGGTATATAGCTTAATACTGCCTAATGTCGGCACTATACGACAATTTTGAAGTTGAGTTATTAATAGACAACTGAAGTCAGCTACTTAGTCAACTCCAGTTGACCATGTAGCCGACAGTAGTCATCTAAGTAGCCAACTACAGTTGGCTAATATCATGCCAACTATTTCAATCCGGTCTTCAATCATATTCATTCTCCTATGTCTTTCCATATTGAAGAAACACCTAAGCTTTTGCTTTGACCGGGCTTCTTTCTTAAGGGTGTGAACAGTGTGAAAGATGTGAAGGGTTAAAAAGAGAACCTTAAATCACAACAAACATCTGTCACACTACAACTTACGTGTCCGTGAAACTTGTGAAAGGTACAAAATGATTATTTTTAATAAATCAAACCACCACGAATTTGATTCATTTCCCTGCCCCCAACAAGTCATCTCCTTATGATTAACAAGTTTTCTTCCCACAACAAACGGGAAAAGTCAGAAGAATCATGTACATTTGTAATCCGAAAACTAAAAGAACATCGCAATGAAAATATTTCCAAGCAGCAGTATCAAGAAATTGGACGCTTATACCATTGAGAACGAACCTATTGCATCAATCGATCTGATGGAACGTGCAGCAACCGTATTAACAAAAGCCATCACAGACAGATGGAATACGGAGACACCGGTCACTATCTTTGCCGGACCGGGGAATAATGGCGGAGATGCTCTCGCCGTAGCCCGCATGATGGCTGAAAAAGGATATAAAATCGAGGTATTTCTCTTCAACACGAAAGGAGAACTTTCACCCGACTGCCAGACCAATAAAGAATTGGTAGAAATGATGGAAGAAGTAAAATTCCACGAAATCAGTACCCAATTCGTACCTCCCGTCCTGA
>OHJZ01000325.1_pt1 | contig 31675 bp, 21 predicted proteins | sample 1568691 | NCBI WGS metagenome assembly OHJZ01 (sample SAMEA3879593, study PRJEB24766) | human gut metagenome | biome: human-associated habitat; feature: feces | place: USA | collected 1985/1987
GATTTTAAAAAGGGAGCCGACCGGGAAGACCGCTTAGGGCCCGAGCGTGCCGTCGCTCAGGGATGGATCACTCCGAAAGCCATGCTGAAAGCCACTTTTCTCACCTTGGGCTTGTCGTGTTTCTGCGGAGAAAGCCCGGCGGCTGATATTTGTTGCCGTCGAGCCGGGTCGGAATCGGCCGAATTTCCGTCGGTGGAGTTATCGGTGTGGGGAATTCGAGCGTTGAAAGTATGAGTATAATAATATAATATTTGAGGAGAAGTTTAATCGTTATGGAAACATTCATTGTCAAGAGGGACGGAACGCGGGAGGCGTTTTCGATGGAGAAGATTCAGCGGGCGATCGCCAAGGCATTCCTTTCGGTCGGGAGTTTCGCTACGCAGGACGTGATCACCAACATCCTGAGCCGGGTCAGCGTGACCGACGGCATCTCGGTCGAGGAGATCCAGAACCAGGTGGAGGTCGCGCTCATGGCCGAGCGTTACTACACGGTAGCCAAGGCTTATATGCTTTATCGCCAGCGGCATACCGAGGATCGGGAGGTGCGCGACAAGTTGCAGTTCCTCATGGAGTACTGCGATGCTTCGAACGCCGCGACAGGAAGCAAGTTCGACGCCAATGCCAACGTGGAGAACAAGAACATGGCTACGCTCATCGGCGAGCTGCCCAAATCGAATTTCATCCGTCTGAACCGCCGCATGCTCACCGACCGCCTCAAGGAGATATACGGCAAGGAGTTGGCGGACAAGTATATCGAGATGCTGAACGACCATTTCATCTACAAAAACGACGAAACTTCGCTGGCCAACTATTGCGCTTCGATTACGATGTATCCCTGGCTCATCGGAGGAACGATTTCGATCGGGGGCAATTCGAAAGCCCCGACCAACCTCAAGTCATTCTGCGGCGGCTTCGTGAATATGGTTTTTATCGTGTCGAGTATGCTCAGCGGCGCCTGCGCCACACCCGAATTTCTGATGTATATGAACTATTTCATCGGCCAGGAGTACGGCACCGACTATTTCAAACGGGCGGACGAGGTGGTCGATCTCTCGAAGAAACGGCGCACGATCGACAAGGTCATCACCGACTGTTTCGAACAGATCGTCTATTCGATCAACCAGCCGACCGGAGCGCGGAATTTCCAGGCCGTGTTCTGGAACGTTGCTTACTACGACCGCTACTATTTCGAGAGCCTGTTCGGAAATTTCCTCTTCCCCGACGGCAGCAAGCCCGACTGGGAGTCGCTCAGCTGGCTGCAAAAGCGTTTCATGAAGTGGTTCAACCGCGAACGGACCCGCACCGTGCTGACCTTCCCGGTCGAAACGATGGCTTTACTCACGGAAAACGGTGACGTGAAGGACAAGGAGTGGGGCGATTTCACGGCCGAAATGTATGCCGAGGGACATTCGTTCTTTACCTACATGAGCGACAATGCCGATTCGCTTTCGAGCTGCTGCCGCCTGCGCAACGAAATTACGGACAACGGGTTCAGCTACACGCTCGGCGCCGGAGGCGTATCGACCGGCTCGAAGAGCGTGCTGACGATCAACCTCAACCGCTGCATCCAGTATGCCGTGAAGAACGGCATGCACTACCTGACCTACCTCGAAGAGATCGTCGACCTGGTGCACAAGGTGCAGACGGCCTACAACGAGAACCTCAAGGATTTGCAGGCCAAGGGGATGCTGCCCCTGTTCGACGCGGGCTATATCAACCTCGCGCGCCAGTACCTCACGATCGGCGTCAACGGGCTGGTCGAGGCGGCCGAGTTCCTGGGCATCCCGATCAACGACAACGACGACTACGTCGGTTTCGTACAGGGCGTACTGGGGCTGATCGAGCGCTACAACAAGAAGTACCGTTCGAAGGAGCTCATGTTCAACTGCGAGATGATCCCGGCCGAGAACGTGGGCGTGAAACACGCCAAATGGGATCGCGAGGACGGTTACGTCGTACCGCGCGACTGTTACAACTCCTATTTCTATGTCGTCGAGGACGAATCGCTGAACGTGATCGACAAGTTCAGGCTCCACGGCCGCCGTTATATCGACCACCTCACGGGCGGTTCGGCGTTGCACATGAACCTCGAAGACCACCTTTCGAAGGAGCAGTACCGCCACCTGCTGCGCGTAGCGGCCGCCGAGGGATGCAACTATTTCACGTTCAACATCCCCAACACGGTATGCAACGAGTGCGGGCACATCGACAAGCGCTACCTGAAGGAGTGCCCCGAGTGCCACGGCGACAACCTGGACTACCTGACCCGCGTGATCGGCTACATGAAACGGGTGTCGAACTTCTCGGCCGCGCGCCAGAAGGAGGCCGCACACCGCTATTACGCCAAAGCGGAGTAAACGGACGATGGTCAGATACCACAATTTCGACATCGTATTCGCGGAAATACCCTGCGAAACGACGCTGGCGATCAACATCACCAACTGCCCCAACCGCTGCCGCGGGTGCCACAGCCTGCACTTGCAGGCCGACATGGGGCGGGTGCTCGACGAGGCGGAGCTGTGCGGGATACTCGCCCGCTACGGGCGCTCGGTGACCTGCGTCTGTTTCATGGGCGGGGACGCCGCACCGCACGAGATCGCCGCGCTGGCCGACGTCGTGCGGCAGAAATTCCCGGTGCTGCACACAGGCTGGTATTCGGGACGCGCCCGGCTGCCGGAGGGACTGCGGCCGCAGTCGTTCGACTACATCAAGCTGGGAGGCTGGGTCGAGGAGCTGGGGCCGCTGACGTCGCCGACGACCAACCAGCGCCTTTACAGGGTAGGAAAGGAAGGCGCCATGCAAGACATCACGGAGCTGTTCCGGCACAGGCCGTAGGTTTTTCTCGGGCGCCCCGGAGGAGTTGTCCGCCCCCCGGGAAACCCGGCGCAGAAACCCTACGGGCATCACGGTGTAATTTTTTCGGCCCCAACAATGGCGGTTTGCCCGAAATGGACTATTTTTGCCCTCGTTATGAAGACCAGACAAGAGCTGACGGAAGTCCTCGACTTCATTGCGGAATATGCGACTTACCTGCTCGGATCGGGCGTGCACACCTCGCGCGTGATCCGCAACTCGCAGCGTATCGGAGCCTCGCAGGGGGTCGACCTCCAGTTGTCGAGTTTCCAGAAAAGCACGATTATCACCGCCCACGACGAAGAGAGCGGCGAGGCCATCACCCGCGTAGTGAAGATCCCGGCGCTGCCGGTCAGCTTCGAGCGCAACTCCGACCTGAGCGCCCTGAGCTGGGATGCGCTGGACGAAGGGCTTCCGCTCTCCGAAATCCGGAAGCGCTACGACGAACTGACTGCAAAACCGCGCATAGACCCAATCTTCGTCCTGCTGACCGTGGGGCTGGCCAACGCCTCGTTCTGCCGGCTGTTCGGGGGCGACTGGATCGCCATGGGCATCGTCTTCACCTCGACGCTCGTGGGTTTCGCCGCCAAACAGCGTATGCAGGCACACGGCGTGAACCACTTCCTGATCTTCATCATCTCGGCTTTCATGGCGTCGCTGTGCGCCTCGGCAGCCCTGAGGTTCGACTGTTCGGCGGAAACGGCGCTCGCGACGAGCGTCCTGTTCCTCGTACCGGGGGTACCGCTCATCAACGGCGTGATCGACATCGTCGAGGGGCACATTCTGATCGGGTGCAGCCGCCTGATCAACGCCCTGTTGCTTATCATCTGCATCGCCATCGGCCTGTCGGCGACATTGTTAATGGTTAAAGACGGATTGCTATGATCGCTGCGGACATCCTTCTCGACGGGCTCTTTGCGGCCATCGCGGCCATCGGTTTCGGCGCCGTTTCCGACCCGCCGATGCGGGCTTTCCCCCGTATCGCCCTGCTGGCGGCCATGGGGCACGCCCTGCGGTTCTGCCTGATGCACTACTTTTCGGTCGACATCGCCACGGCCTCGCTGTTTGCCTCGATCAGCATCGGATTCGGCAGCCTGTGGCTGGGGCGCGGCATCCGCTGCCCGATGACGGCCCTCTACATCCCCGCCCTGCTGCCGATGGTTCCCGGCATCTATGCCTACAAGACCGTCTTTTCGCTCATCATGTTCCTGCAATCGCTCAACGACCCGGGGGAGGGGTTGCAATACATGCAGCAATTCTTCCTCAACGCAACCGTATCGCTGAGCGTGATAGCGCTGCTGGCAGCGGGGGCTACGCTGCCCATCTTTGTATTCAACCACCAGGCATTCTCGCTCACGCGGCGCCGCAAGCATACCGACAAATAACGATCCATGGAAATCTTCTGGAACACCATCGCCTCCTATAACGCCGCGACATGGCCCGTACAGACCCTACTGACGCTGGTTGCGGCCACGCTGACGCTGCTGCTCTATCTGCGTCCGACGCCCGGGGTACGCATCGCCATGAAGACCTTTATGGCGCTGCTCAATTTCTGGATCGCTGGTGTCTATTACCTCTTATACGGCGAACAACGCGAGCACAACGACATGCTGGCGCTCTTCTGGGCGATCATGGGATGTATCTGGGTATACGACCTGGTCGTGAAACACGCTTCGCTCCAACGCACGCACAACCATACAGGCTTCGCGCTGCTGCTGTTCGCCATGCCGCTCGTCTACCCGCTCTTTTCGCTGACGCTGGGGCGTACGTTCCCGATGGTCACCACGCCCGTGATGCCGTGTTCGGTCGCCGTATTCACCATCGGGCTGATGCTGGCCTTTTCGGAGCGGATCAACATCGTGCTGGCCATGTTCCTCTGCCACTGGGCGCTGATCGGGCTCTCGAAGGTCTACTTCTTCGGCATCCCCGAGGACTACCTCCTGGCATGCAGCATCGTGCCGGCACTCTACATCTTCTTCCGCGAATATATCCGCAGTAACGAGGGCCGGCCGACAAAGCCTTCGCCCCGGGTACTGAACGCACTGCTGGTGGTATTGTGCATCATCATCGGCGCCTCCTTCGCCTTCACGATGCTGCACCAATTCAATCTCTTCGCGGATATTTGACACAACAGACAATAAGCAACGGCAAGTTTCGGAAATTGCCTCCATACAGTATCATTCAAAAGATGTCCCATTGAGGTGATATTTCTGTTATTTTTCATAAAAAAGTAAAAAAATCATCCAAAAATTTGTTTGTTAAATTGTTTTAGCTAATTTTGTCACTGAAGTTACCTCTCATTCGAACAAAATGGCGTCGAAACGTAAAACTACGATTAAGGATATTGCCGATGCGGCAGGAGTTTCCGTTGCGTTGGTATCATTCGTCATGAACAATATGTCGGGCGGAAAGTATCGCGTCAGCGCCAAAACGACGAAAAAAATACTTTCGATCTCCGAAGAACTCAACTATCAGCCCAATAATGCGGCCCGCAGCCTGCGTAAAGGACGCTCCAATACTATCGGGGTGATTCTCTCCGATATTTCCAACCCCTTTTTTTCCGATATCGCCCGTTGCATCGAAGACAAAGCCTACCAATATAAATATACGGTTATTTTCGGCAGCACGGATGAGGACGCCGGAAAATTGGACAACCTGATCAAGGTGTTTATCAACAAAGGCGTCGACGGCCTGATCATCGTGCCATGCAACGGTTCGCGGAAACACATCGAAAAAGTGCTCGAGGCCAATATTCCCTTGGTGTTGTTGGATCGTACGATCCCCGATCTCGAAGTGAACCATGTCACGCTCAACAACAAAAAAGCACTCGCTCTTGCCGTAGGGAACCTTATCGAAGGCGGAAGCCGGAAAATCGAGATGATCTCCTACGCATGGAGCGTTTCAAATATTGCGGAACGAGAAGCCGGCTACCAGCACACTATGAAGCAATTTTCTCTTTCGGAAAACATACGTATCCATCGGCTCAAGTACAAGAATATTCCAGACCAAATGGAAAAAGTCGTGACCGAGGCGGTGAACAAGGGTGCGGAAGCCCTGGTTTTTGCAACGAATACGTTAGCCATCGCTGGTATGAAAACGCTTTGCAAGCATAACCTGCGAGTGCCAGATGATATTGCAGTCGTATGTTTCGACAGCAGCGAGGCTTTTGAACTGTACTATACAACAGTAACTTATATAAAGCAACCGGTGGAGCAATTCGGACAGGAAGCACTCGACCTGCTGGTAAAAGCCATAGGACAAAAAGAACAAACAAAATGTTCGACGATTACGCTGAACCCGGAATTGGTGACGGGAAAATCATCTTCGCGGAAATAGCCCGCAGCCAATCGCTTCCCGGGGTGTTTTCTATTTTTTTACAACCGATGCTAAAACGTTATAGTAATATTTAAATTAAATATTGAATCCGGAAATACGCAATCCCAGGACACAAAAGGAAACCCAAGACCCAAATAAGAACCCAAACTGATTAGAACAATGGAAAAACAGCGATTGACAGGAGTACATCCCCGTATCGGAATACGGCCTATTATCGACGGACGGCGCGGCGGCATTCGCGAATCGCTCGAAGAGGTGACAATGAGCATGGCTCACGGCGCAGCGAAATTCTATACAGCAAACTTGCGTTACAGCGATGGTATGCCCGTGGAGTGCGTCATTGCCGACCGTTGTATCGGCGGTGTGGCCGAAGCGGCAATGGCGGACGACAAATTCAGTCGGGAAAACGTCGGTGCAGTGCTTTCGGTAACTCCGTGCTGGTGTTACGGCTGTGAAACGATCGACATGAATCCGCTGATCCCTAAAGCCATCTGGGGCTTTAACGGTACGGAACGGCCCGGAGCCGTCTATCTTGCATCCGCATTGGCAGGACACAACCAGAAAGGATTACCCGCATTCGGAATTTACAGCAGGGAAGTGCAAGATATGGGCGACCCGGTGATTCCGAAGGACGTTCAGGAAAAACTGCTCCGTTTCGGACGGGCGGCGCTTGCAATGGCACAAATGCGGGGGAAGTCTTACCTCGCCATCGGCTCATGCTCGATGGGGATCGCCGGTTCAATGGTCAACCCGGACTTCTTCCAAGACTACCTGGGCATGCGCAACGAGTTTGTAGAGTCGGTAGAAGTGGAACGCCGCGTACGGCAGGGCATCTACGACCACGAAGAGTTCACACGCGCCTTGGAATGGACTAAGAAACATTGCAAAGAAGGACAGGATTACAACCCCGAGCATCTCGTTTACTCCCGGACGGAGAAAGATGCGATCTGGGAATATGTCGTTAAAATGACAATGATCATCCGGGATCTGATGATTGGAAATCCGAAATTGGAACACATGGGATTTCAGGAGGAGGCTATGGGGCACAACGCCATCGCCGGCGGATTCCAAGGGCAGCGCCAATGGACAGATTTCATGCCCAACGGAGATTTTTCCGAAGCAATACTCAATTCTTCGTTCGACTGGAACGGGCTCCGCGAAGCGTTTACATTCGCAACGGAAAACGATTCACTCAACGGAGCCTCGATGCTTATGGGCCATCTGCTGACCAACCGGGCGCAGTTATTCGCCGACGTACGAACATTCTGGAGCCCCGAATCGGTCGAACGTGTCACGGGCAGGAAACTCGAAGGTCATGCGGCACAGGGTATCATCCATCTAATCAACTCAGGCTCCTGCTGCCTTGACGCCACAGGCTGTCAGACGGAAAACGGCCGGCCGGTTATGAAACCGTTCTGGGAAATCGCGCAAGAAGAGATGGACGCATGCTTGGATTCCGTTACATGGTATCCCGGATCGCGCGAATATTTCCGTGGCGGAGGCTACTCGTCGAATTTCCTGACACGAGGTGACATGCCGATGACTATGTGCCGTCTGAACCTGATCAAGGGACAAGGCCCTGTACTGCAAATTGCCGAAGGATGGGCTGTGAATGTTGACGAGGAAATTTTCGACATAATCAACCGTCGCACGGATAAAACATGGCCAACGACATGGTTCGCTCCGCGGCTGACCGGCACAGGTGCTTTCCAGGATGTTTATTCGGTGATGAACAACTGGGGAGCAAATCATGGAGCCATTAGTTACGGACACATTGGGGCTGATCTGATAACGCTTGCCTCGATGCTTCGCATTCCGGTTTGCATGCATAACGTGGATCCAGGACAAATTTTCCGTCCCTCGGCATGGAACGCGTTCGGCATGGATACAGAAAATGCCGATTTCAGAGCCTGCAAAAACTATGGGCCAGTGTACAAATAGCGAAATCCTAAACCTCCAAAATTATGTGCAAAACGACGATCTATATTACTTCGGCCATATTACTGGCCTTAACGGTTTCGTGCACACAACAAAAAACTCGGAACAAAATGGGTACTTACGGATATGATGCGGATTTTCTGAAAGCTCATGCTATCGAATTTCTCGAACTTTACAGCCCGGACGGCCAGTCTAAAGTACTGATTGCCCCGGGTTATCAGGGGCGCGTCATGACCACGACAGCTGCCGGTGATGCAGGCGACAGTTACGGTTGGTTGAACTATAAACTCATCGGATCGGGCGAAGTCAGTCCCCAATTCAACCCGGTAGGCGGCGAGGAACGGTTCTGGCTGGGCCCGGAAGGCGGCCCCTTTTCTCTCTACTTCAAACCGGGAGCGGAACAGGTATATGCCAATTGGATCGTGCCCCGGCCAATCGACACCGAACGCTATGACATCGAACACCAGAATTCGCAGCGCGTAAAATTCGTCAAACAAACCAGGCTTTCAAATGCATCCGGAACACAATTCGATCTACGCATCGAACGCGAAATCTCATTACTCAATGCGGACGAATTGGCAATAGTTCTGGGCCGTCACATACCGAAAAGTGTAAAAACAGTAGCCTATAGAACGGACAATGTCATCACCAATACCGGCGACGAAGCATGGATCCGGGAAAAGGGGCTCATTTCTATCTGGCTGCTCTGCATGTTCAACCCGACACCGAGCACCACCGTATTCATACCCTATGCGACAGATACAGAAGGTAAGATACTTAATGACGATTATTTCGGTAAAGTACCCGAAGATCGCCTAATCGCAAAGGACGGAATCGTATTTTTCAAGATCGACGGCACATACCGCAGCAAGATCGGACTACCGGCGGGACGTGCAAAAGGTATTTGCGGCAGTTACGATTCCCGGAAAAAGGTGCTGACGATCCTCACGTGCACGGTACCGGAAGGTGAAGCCGCCTATGTCAATTCGAAATGGGGCCATCAGGAAGAATCCGAATTCTACGACGGGGATGTCATCAACTCCTATAACGACGGGCCCGTCGAGGACGGCTCGGTAATGGGGCCTTTTTATGAAATAGAAACTTCGTCGCCCGGTGCGGCTTTAACTCCCGGCGCTTCGATGCGTCACGTTCAAACGGTAATCCACATGCAGGGCGAAGACGCCGACCTCGACCCGATCCTCGAAGAGCTCTTCGGCCTGAATCTCGCAAAAGTTTCCGGCGTATTTTCCCGCTGATTACTTTGACTAAAACTACCCAATCTGAATTCAATGGAAAAACGACGTGTCATACCTAAAGGAATCGCATGGCCGTTCATACTGCTGACCTGCCTGTTCTTCGCATGGGCGATCCCCAACAACCTGACCGACACGATGCTCGCGGCCTTCAAACGCATCATGAGCCTTTCCGACTCGAGAACAGCATGGATACAGGTCGTCTGCTATCTGCTCGGCTACGGCTGCTGCGCAATTCCGGGAGCGATGTTTATCAAACGCTACACTTATAAAGCGGGCGTACTGCTAGGGCTGGGCCTCTACGCCTTCGGAACGTTCCTGTTCTATCCGGCCATGCTCTGCTCCTCGGTGAACATCGATTTCAGTTTCATCATGTTTTTGCTGGCAATCTTCGTTCTCTTTTCGGGACTTTCCGTATTGGAAACCTCCGCAAACTCCTATGTGCTGATGATGGGAGACGAACAGACCGCAACGCAACGGCTCAATTTCGCACAGTCGTTCAATCCGTTCGGCGCCATCACCGGCGTCGTCATCAGCCAGGTATTCATCCTTTCTCAACTGAACCTGCTTACTTCGAGCGAGCGTGCCGCACTTCCCATGGACGAACTGACCGCGATACAAGGCGCCGAACTGAACGCCGTAACCACGACCTACGTTATTCTCGGCCTGGTCATGCTTGCCATCATGCTCGCCATTCGCTTGACCCGGATGCCATCCCTGAAGGAAGCGGAAGAGAAAGTCGATTTCGGAGGCACATTCAGACGACTGGTAAAAAACAAAAATTACGTCTGGGGCATCGTTGCGCAATTCTTTTACGTAGGAGCCCAGATCGCCGTCTGGTCGTTCGTCATCCGCTACGCCATGCAGCAACTTCACTTCGACACCGTCGTGGCATCGCTCGCAAGCGATGCTCCGACAGCAAGCGTCATTTCGGCCCTTCGCGACGTGGAACCGGTCGCAGGAAAGTTCTACGACCTCTGCGAACGGATAGGTCTGGACGACCTGCTGCCACGAACGGCCGAACAAGCCGGCGCCACCTACTACATTCTTTCGCTCATTCTTTTCGTAACCGGTCGCTTTGCCTGTACGGGATTGATGCGTTTTTTCAAACCCCGGAACATCCTGACGGCGCTGGCTCTGCTGGCTACGATCTGCTGCTTCATTACTATTTACGGTCAGGGAGCTTCGGGCGTATACGGTCTGATGGGGATCTCCGGATGCATGTCGATTATGTTCCCGACAATCTATGGGTTCGGGCTGAAAGGCCTCGGCGGAGATACCAAGATCGGCGGTGCAGGCATGGTTATGGCCATCGCGGGAGCAGCCGTCCTGACTCAGGTACAGGGCATCGTATCCGATCAGGTCGGCAGCATCAAAATGGCCTACTGGGTTCCCGCAGTCGCATTCATGGTTATTCTGTATTACAGCATTGCTGTTTGTCGTAAAACCGAAAAAATATAGCATATGAAAAAAATCGTCACACTTCTTCTTACACTTGCCGCCGCATATACGGTTACAGCGCAAGAACCCGTTTCGATAAAAAGTCTTTTGGGCGAAATGGTAGATCGCACCGAGAAAGCGCGCTTTCCTTCTCCCCGATTTACCTGCAAACAGTTCAGCAGTTACGACCGGCTCACGACCGAAAAAGGAAAACCCGGGTGGTTCGGAAACTGGGATCGTACGCAATTCATCGCCGTCGAGCAAAACGACGGCCGAAGGGAATTCGTGATGATGGACGCCAAGGGCCCGGGTGCGATCGTGCGTTTCTGGATGACATTCGCCGGAGAAAACTGCGGGCAGGGCACGCTGCGCATTTACATCGACGACATGCAGGCTCCCGTAATCGAAGGCCGTGCTTTCGACGTATTGAGCGGCAACATCGTATCGGACGCACCGCTGGCCGCATCCGTTTCGGAGCTTTCTCCCTACGACCAACGGGGTCACAACCTTTATTTCCCGATACCCTATGCAAAACGCTGTAAAGTCACTTATGAAACCGAAAACATCTACGAAGACGGTATCGGAGGAAAGGGTCGCAGCGAGTGCGTTTACTACAACATCAATTACCGGACATACACGGAAAGCACCAAGGTCATTTCCTATTCGGCCGCCGAAATGGCCCGGAACCGCAGCCTGATCGCACGCACGCTCAAACAACTGAAAGAGATGGATCGCGGCCTCAAAGGCGTACGCCTCACAAGTATGCCGCTCAATGCCGAACTGGCACCCGGAGAGCGTAAGAGCATCGACATTACAGGGTCGAAGGCCGTCCGCCGCATCGGCATGCGCATCGATGCCGCCGACATACCGCAGGCCCTGCGCTCGGTCGTGCTGGAAATGAGTTTCGACGGCGAAAGAACCGTATGGATTCCCGCAGGGGATTTCTTCGGTACAGGGCCCCGACGGATTTACACCAACACATGGTATACGTCCGTATCGGAAGACGGCATGATGAACGCCTATTGGGTAATGCCGTTCGAAAAGGAGTGCCGCATCACGCTGCTCAACGAGGGCAGGGAAACCGTCCGGATCTCCGACGCGGAGGCAGAGTTCGCTTCATGGAAATGGGACGACCGATCCATGCACTTCGGAGCGTCGTGGCACCAGTACAATGAACTTTATACCGGCGGTCTGAAAGATGCGTCGGGCGAGAACGAGGGACTCTGCGACCTGAATTTCGTCACGCTTACCGGCAAAGGCGTCTACATCGGCGACGGGGTGGCGTTGTTCAACACGACCTACGCATGGTGGGGTGAAGGCGACGAAAAAGTCTATGTCGACTCAGAAACATTCCCGTCGCACATAGGCACCGGAACCGAAGATTACTACGGATACGCATGGTGCCGTCCCGAAACGTTCACCGACCATCCTTTCATCGCCCAACCATGCGGAGAGGGAAGCTATTCCCCCGCCTATACGACCAATACACGCCTGCGTGCTCTGGACGGAATTCCTTTTACCGAATCCATCCAATTCGACATGGAACTGTGGCACTGGGCCAAGGGGTATATCGACTACGCCTGCTCGACGTTCTGGTATGCGATGCCCGGCACGACGTCGAACATTGCGCCCGACCTTAAGGGTGTACACCGTAAAGTAGCTATGAGCCGGAACGATATTATGCCCGAACGTACGGAACTGTCGGTCGAGGGCGAAGCGATGCGTGCGGTCGCACGTGACGGCGGGCATTTCGAATACCGTTTCCTCCACTCTGAAAAACTCAGCGGAGGCATGCAGCTATTCTGGTGTAATGCAACCGAAAAGCAGCGGTTGACAGTGGAATTCGACAACGCTTTCGAATTTTCCGGGCCTATCTCGGCTCTTTGCGGTACGGATCGCAACGGATACACCGTAAACATTTACCTGAATGGTCGGCTACTCGGATCCGAAGTAGATTTCAACGCACCGAAATTCGAAGTGAAACGCATAGCCTTGGGCGAAGGTGAACTTGTGAAAGGCACGAACCGGCTTGAATTCGAAATTGTCGGATCGTCCGGCCCGTCCGGCCAAGGTCATATGGGTATCGACAAAATCATATTCGGTCATTAATCCAACAAACCCCGACGCTATGAAAATCCAATTCCAAACCGTTCTGGTTATGTTATTTGCAGTCGCGTTTACACCGCAAATTCGCGCCGCGCAGCCAGCACGTTACGACTGGGCCGAAGAAATCCGCACATTATCCCGGCCCGAACTGTTGCCCCGCTACCGGACGGGCTGCATCGTCGAGGGGATTTCGTCGTTCGACCCGACCGGGGGCAACGACGACGGGTTCTCGGGCCGTTACTCGTATATCCGCAAAGAGAACGGCAAACTCGTACTCGCCGACCTGAAAGGCCCCGGCGTGATAAACCGCATCTTCACCCCGACCCCGACCTGCGACACCATTTCGTTCTACTTCGACGGAGAGTCGATCCCCCGGATATCACTGCCGTTCGAAGATCTTTTTTCCGGCAAAATATTCCCATTCGCCGAACCGGTTTGCGACAATGAAATCGGAGGATTTTTCTGTTACCTGCCGATTCCGTACGAGAAATCATGTAAAATCGTTTTCAGCGGTGAGAAAATTCTGTTCCACCAGATACAATATCGCAACCTCCCGGGATACAGCGTAAAGTCATTCGACATAAATGACATACCGACAGATGCACTGGATGAGATTCGCCGTGTATGGGCCGTTCCGGCCGTACCGGCAAACGCCCGGGTGGCAAGTAGTCAGGCAATGCTCAAACCGGGAGAAGAAATCGTACTCTACCGAAACAACCGCCCGGGACGCATTCTTGGATTCGAGATAGACGGCGGCACATCGTTCGAGGGGCCGAACAAAGATGTAATCCTCTCTGCCCGGTGGGATGACGACCAAACCGAGGCGATTTATGCACCCTTACAGGATTTTTTCGGATATGCCTACGGAAAACCGGCGATGAGCAGTATCCTCGTAGGTAATAGAGATGGGGTGAACTATTGCTATATGCCCTGTCCCTATGACCGAAAAGCAGAGATCAGGTTAACCTACAAACAGCGCAAGGGAGCGAAGCAAGAGCCGATCCGAATCGATTCGAAGATCTATTACAGCGACCAAAAACGCGATGCTACCGCCGAAGGTAAATTTTACACAGTCTGGAACCGCGAGATCGATCCGCCGAAAGGCCGTTATTACCCGTTTGCCGAACTGAAAGGAAAAGGGCACTATGTAGGCAATGTCCATCAGGCCCAAGGGCTCATTCCCGGCATGACGCTTTTTTTCGAAGGTGACGACTCGATCCGCGTGGATGGGGTGATGCGCATCCACGGTACTGGATCCGAAGATTTCTACAACGGCGGCTGGTATGCCGTAATGGATCGCTGGGACAGGGGCATGAACCTGCCCCTCCACGGAGCGTTGGACTACTCCCTGCCGATGGCCCGAACCGGAGGCTATCGTTTGTGCCTCTCCGACAAAATGAGTTTCGAACACGATTTCTACATCGGAATCGAACACGGCCCCGAAAGGAACGAATATCCGGTGGATTACACTTCGGTCGCCTTTTATTACTGCGACCGTGCCCCCTTACGGCACAAGGAACCCACCGAAAAACTTCGAACGGTCTACCAGCCCGACAAACACACATTTTATCCGCAGCTCATGGATTTCAACCTCGCCAGAGGGTTGAAAGTCAGCCTGGACGACTACGTCCGCACCGAAGTTACCGAACATAGCGGAAAAATCCGGATCAACCTGTCCGAAATTCCGGAAGGCTCATATCGCATCTACCTAACCTATCTCGAAAAGAGTACGGGAGCGGATTTCCGTCTCTGGCAACGCCAAAATCCGGTTACGGAATGGAAATCCTCGCGTGGCTCGGAAGCAGTCTGCAAGAAAAGCTATCTCGGGAAAATACATATAACGCCACAGACAGCTTCGCTGACTATCGAAGTCCGGGAAAACGGAGGAGCCGGAACCTTCGACTTCGAATGCCTTTACCTCGAAAAGGACAGCACTCCGGATGCGATAATCGAACAACATGTACAGATACGATCATCTGAAACCATACATAGAAAACCGGAACGCAATCCGTTACCAGCTGAAATCCAGCCGATAACAGTAAAAAGACACCATCCTACAGACATCGAAATTCGAGCCGGAGTTTCCAATCGTATCACAATACCACCGACCGAACGGATCGATTCGGGAATAACCACCGCTATCGCTGGTCATCAAAACGGGTGCTGAACCTGAATAAAAGACATCGTTAACACAAAACAAATTTTTCTTCCAAGTTTTCGGCAATACCGGACAGCCATGGTTCCGCAACAGCCGAAAGCACAATAATTCTATTGTTATATGTCTTCCACAATCCTATTCATTAAATACTAACCTAAATCAAAAATGACCATGAAACTAAAATTGCCAGATCGCTGCGGAAGAGGCTCTCTTCAGGGCTTTTTCGCTCTCCTTTGTTTTCTGTTGCTGAGTGTGTCCGGAACACAGGCACAGACTGCGTATGAGGTTACGGGCATTGTTTCGAACCACACTTCCCCTCCCACCCCGCTGGCAGGCGCCTCCGTTGTCGAGAAAGGGACTTCTCGAGGAGTCGTCACTTCATCGGACGGAAGTTACTCAATCCGGGTTTCATCGCCCGATGCCGTGCTGATCTATTCGTTCTTCGGCTGCAAAAGCCAGGAAATAACAGTATCAGGCCGTACGCAGATTAACATCTCGCTGCAAGAAGATGCGATCGCTCTCGAAGAGGTCGTAGCCATCGGATACGGATCGATGAAAAAGTCGGATCTGACGGGGGCGGTTTCTTCCGTCAAGTCGGAATTGTTGGCGAACAAACCCATCGCATCGTTCGATAATGCACTGCGCGGCCAAATTGCAGGGGTGCAGGTTCGCCAGAACGACGGCCAACCGGGCGGAGGTGCTTCGATCCGTATTCGAGGTACTACCTCGATCAACGGAACCAACGAACCGCTTTATGTAATAGACGGCGTACCTCTGATCAGCGAATCGGTAACCGACGGACAAGGTCTGACCATCAATCCGCTGTCGAGCCTGAGCACGAACGACATCGAGTCGATCGAGGTGCTGAAAGACGCATCGGCATCGGCGATTTACGGCGCCCGGGGTGCTAACGGCGTCATTCTGGTAACGACCAAAAAAGGGCGCAACCAGCAGGGGACGGTACGTTTGAGCGCCACGTTCTCACTGCAAAATCCCGAACAGGCATATACGATGCTCAACGGCCGGCAGCTCGCACAGTTGGGCAAAGAAGCGTATGAAAATTCGAGCATGTCCGTTCCCGCCTATTTCCAAGACCCTGAATCGGTGGTAACTCGGACAAACTGGATGGACGAAATTTTCCGCACGGCCGTGACACAGAATTACCAGATTAATTTCAGCGGCGGGTCGGAAAAAGTCAATTATAACTTCTCGGCCGGTTATTTCGACCAGGAAGGTATTCTGATTAAAACCGACTTCACCCGTTATACATTCCGCGGACAGATCGATGCCGACGTCAACCGTTACATCGGTTTCGGATCGACGGTGGGTTATTCGCAGGTACAGACCGAAGGTTACGGCAACGCCAACTCGGGCCTTGCCCTGATCGCCATGGCGCAGGACATGAACCCGGCGCTTCCGGTTTTCGACGAAAACGGCGGATATACTTTCCGCAACAACCTCTCCTCGTCGACCGGCGTGAACGGCGGAAATCCTGTGGCCACGGCACACAAAGCCGACATGCAGAACCGCCAGAATCGCTTCACGGGCAATCTTTTCGCCGACGTGAAATTCCTGGGCGACGACCGGCTGGTATTCAAGACCTCGTTCGGCGTGGACGACATCTTCAGCAACGACCGCCTGTTCCTCCCCAGCGACCTGGCTGTGTCGGCCGACGGCCCCGGCAAGGGCAACGTATCCACGTTCACCACCAAAACATGGGTCTGGGAAAACACACTTACCTATAAAAACGTCTGGGGCAAACACAGCCTCTCGGCCATGATCGGCCAGACCGCCCAGAAGTTCACGCAAAGCATTGCCCGCTTGGGAACGAAGAACTTCGAGGACAACCGGCTGGGTTATCATGATTTGAGCATCGGCAAGGACGTCGCGATAACTTCGACGACCGATTCCGAATGGGCGATGCTCTCCTATATCAGCCGGATCCACTACTCTTACGACGACCGCTACCTGTTTACCTTTACGGGACGTGTGGACGGTTCGTCGAAATTCGGAGAGAACCACAAGTACGGGTTCTTCCCCTCGGGAGCTGTCGCATGGCGCATCTCGGAAGAGAAATTCATGAAAGACGTAAAGCCCATCTCGAACCTGAAACTCCGTTTGAGCTACGGCGTCGTCGGCAACGCGGGTATTGCGCCCTATCAGTCGCAAGGCAACCTGATTTCGGTTTCTCCCCCGTTCGGCCCTGGAGTCCCCAACGGCGGCATGGCACCCATGACGCTGCCCAACGCCGACCTGGCATGGGAATCGACGTCGCAGTTCGACGCGGGTATCGACATCGGTCTGTTCGACAACCGGCTCAACCTTACGGCCGATTACTACCGCAAATATACGACTGACCTGCTTTACAACGTCGACCTGCCGATGTACTCGGGTTATATGTACTCGCTGCGTAACCTCGGCGACTTAAGCAATACCGGTTTCGAGTTCTCTCTGATGGCGGTACCCGTGACCACACGTAATTTCGAATGGACATCGACGCTCAATTTCGATACGAACGTTACCCGCATCGAGAAACTCAATATTGCGGAGGGCGAATCGGCGGGTACGGGCGTAACCCGCATGGTAGTCGGCGACAAGCTGAACAACATCTGGGGCTATAAAACGAACGGCATTGCCCAGCTGGACGAAGATCTGACGCAGGTAGCGCAGTTCCCCAACCGCCCGATGGTGGCCGGAGAACAAAAATACCAGGACTTCAAGAAAGACGGCATCATCGACATGGACGACCAAGTCATCCTGGGTAACCTCGCCCCGAAGTTCACGTTCGGCTTCAATAACAGCTTTACGTACAAGAACTTCAACATGAACATCTTCCTGGAGGGAACCTACGGCAACGACATAATCAACTACACGCGCAAATCGCTGGAGTCCATGGACGGGGCACGCAACAACATCACAACGGTACTCGACCGCTGGACACCGGAAAACCCCAACGCCAAGATGCCGCGCGCCGACGTCGTTTCCAATTCTACGGCTTTTTCGGATCGTTGGGTAGAGGACGGAAGCTACCTGCGCATACGCGACCTGACGCTCGGATACACGATCCCCCGGAAGTGGCTCCGCGGCATTGCCAATATCAATGTATTCGTATCGTTCGAAAACCTCTATACGTTCACCAAATATACGGGTTACGACCCCTCGATCGGCGGAGGTATCGACCAGAACCTCTATCCTACATCGCGCAAGTATTCGCTGGGCGTTTCGATGACATTCTAATCGTGTAACCAATAACTACAACGAAGATGAAAAACAGATTTATAAATACAGTCTTTTGTTTATCCCTGTCACTTGCTTCATGCAGTGGGTTTCTGGACGAAATGCCCCTGTCGAACGTAACGGATAAAAACTATTACATCACGGAATCGGATGCCGAAGGTGCTGTCAATGCCATTTACGAAGCAGTAGGTATCGGTTCGGTCGGGTTCTGGTACGGAACCGGCAACGGAAATACTCCCTACGGAGGTCTCTTTTCCAATGATTACTGGCTCGCACAGGAGCTCATGTCGGATAATGCGATCCATGACGACTGGCGTTATGCGGGTTTCGACACATTCAGCCTCCCGGAAACGGACGGACAAGTAAAAACATTATGGTTCAACTTTTTCCGGGCTATCAATACGGCCAATATCGCCATCAATAAGATTCCGGCAATCAACATGAATCCGGACAAGCGCGACCATCTGGTCGGCGAAGCCCGTTTCTGGCGCGGTTTGCTTTATGCGGAAATGGTTAAAATATGGGGTGATGTGCCGCTCCGCCTGCTCCCCAGCGAGTCGGTAGATCCGCTGTTCAATGTCGAGCGAACCGACCAACTCGCGGTACTTGACGCTTGTTTCAAAGACTTCGACTTCGCCATCGACAACCTGCTGGATAATTACCGTGCGGGTTACGGACGCGCCAACGCCCTGATCGCCAATGCCGTCGCAGCCAAAGCAAGTCTGATCAAAGCGGCCCGCACACATGCTGCGGAAGACTACCAGGCTGCAGCCGACTATGCCTACGAAGTTATCAAAACGGGGAAATACGACCTCTACCCCGATTATGGCGATAACTTCGTCATCAGCAAGGAGCACGGCATCGAATCCATCCTGTCGATCAACTATGGTATCAACGATACGTGGAAATCGCAGTTCAACGTTTCGCTGCTTCCCTCCGAAATCCGCAAGAACAGTCCCGGAGGCAGCGAAGGCCCGGACAATGCCAACTCCTGGATTGCACCGACCAAAGACCTGTACATGTCGTTCGCCGAGGGAGATTTACGCCGCGACATCACGATCATGAAAGACTTCACCTACAGCGACGGATCGGTCTACGTATTCGAGGGAAACGCGAAGTATCCCTATTATTACACCAAATACTGGGATCGCACAGCCGAGCCGGATGGTAAGAACTCCGATCAGAATTATCCCTATATGCGTTATTCCGAAGTGTTGCTGATTTACGCCGAAGCGCTCAATGAGGTACACCAGGGCCCGACGACGGAAGCCTATAGGGCAATCAACAAAGTGCGCGACCGCGCCTTCAAGGACAACGGTTCGGGAGCCCACGATCTAAAAAACCTCGATTACGCAGGCTTCCGCAAAGCCATACTCGACGAGCGTCGTTGGGAACTCGCATTGGAAGGCTCGCGCTGGTTCGACTTGGTACGCTTGTCGACAGACTTCGCGCAGACCGTCAAACGGGTTAAACCCAACGCCTACCCCGAAGAGAAACACAAACTCTTCCCGATCCCGCAGTACGAGCGCCTGCTGAACGGCAAAATAACGCAAAACGACGGTTATTAACCACTTGATTCCGATCTAAATGAAACGACAGACAATTATCCGACTATTCGTATTTACGGCATGCTGTCCTCTGGCCCTGACAGCACGGGCCGGGCAGGACAACATCGCCCCGCTGGCACACGCTACCGTTTCGAGTGTGTTGAACGAAGCGTACGGTGCGGAAAATATCAACGACGGCAGAATCATGTACGACGGCAGCGGCGAATGGGCCTGCAAAGGCTTTGTTCCCGCATGGGGCGTAATGGACATGCCGTGGGCCCAATTGGAATGGGACAACGAGGTTTCGATCGACCGAGTGGTGCTTTACGACCGTGTTTCGCAAGTGGAACACACCGCCGGAGGGACACTTCATTTCAGCGACGGCACCGCAGTAAGCGTAACCGAGATTCCCAACGACGGAAGTGCCCGGAGCGTGACTTTTGCACCCAAAACAGTAAAATGGCTCCGGTTCGAAGCAACCGACGGAAACGGTAAGAATATCGGCCTTTCCGAAATCGAGGTCTTTCCCGCCCGGGGCGAAGACACCGAATATGTAGAGTGGGTAGACCCTTATATCGAAACCACACGCGGGCGGTGGTTCTTCTGCACACCGGCAGCCCGCCCGATGGGAATGGTAGCGGCACATGCTTTCACCCGCAACAAAAATCAGGGCGGCGGCGGATACAACTACAACTTCCCCGACATCCTGGGCTTTTCGCAGGTCAACGACTGGATGATCTCGGGCCCGAACATCATGCCGGCGGCTGGCGATGTCAATCCGATGCTGGGCATGGAGGGGTGGAAATCGCCTTTTAAGCATGAAAGCGAAATCATCCAACCGGGGTATCACCGTCTCTACCTCGACCGTTACCATACATGGGTCGAATATACGGCGACGGATCGCGTCGCATTCTACCGGTTGAACTACACGAAAGGCGACACTGCCAAATTGCTCGTCGACGTGGGCAGCGTATTGGGAAACTGCTCGATGAACAAAGCCAGGCTCCACCGTCTGAGCGACACCTGCATTCTGGGAGAGTTCGTTACGACGGATCGTTTTTGGGGCGGCCCCGACAACATTCCGCTCTTTTTCGTACTGGAGTGTAACCGGCCTTTCCTGAGTGCCGACGGATGGAATGAGACCGGCATACTGCCCGATGCGGAACAGGTCGCCGGCGACGCGGCCGGCATGGTGCTGAATTTCGACCTGAAAGATTCCAACGAAGTAATGTTCAAGATCGGCATGTCCTATACAAGCATGGAGAATGCGGCAGACAACCTGCGGGCGGAACTCGACGGATGGGATTTCGACGGTGTACGCCGGGAAACCCGCGCGATCTGGAACGACACTCTGGGCCGAATCGCGGTCGAGGGCGGCAGCGATGCCCAACGGATCAAGTTCTACACCGATCTGTGGCATGTGCTGCTGGGTCGCCACAAAATCAGCGACGTGAACGGCTGGTACCCCGACTATGCGGGCGGACGTTACGTGGAAAAACGTTCGGCCGATCCGATGAAACTTCGTCGTGTGCCGCTCGACGGAAACGGCACGCCGAAGTTCAGTATGTATGGCTTCGACGGCATCTGGCTGACACAGTGGAACCTCAACATCCTGTGGGGCCTGGCGTGGCCCGAAATCATGGACGACTTCACGGCCTGTCTGGTGCAGTATGCAGACAACGGAGGGTTGCTGCCGCGCGGCGGCTGTGCCGGAGGATACTCTTTCATCATGACGGGATGCCCCTCCACGAGCATGCTGGTAAGCGCCTATATGAAAGGAATCATGAAGAAAACAGACCCAATGCACGCCTATGAAGTCATCAAGCGCAATCACCTGCCGGGCGGTATGATGAGCCACGAAAGCGCCGACGACCTGAAATTCTATATCCGCCACGGTTATTGTCCCGACAACGCGGGCAAAACGCTGGAGTGGGCATTCCAGGACTGGGGCTTGAGCCGCATGGCGGCACGGTTGGGTAAAAAATCCGACGCCCGCGAGTTCGAACGCCGCTCACACGGATGGACACCCCTGTTCCATGCCGGCGAAAAGCTGATCTTCCCCAAAACGCATACCGGCGAATGGGTGCACACCGATCCGCTCGACGGGCGGGGGTGGGTCGAAGCCAACTCCTGGCAGGCAACCTGGTCGCTGTCGCACGACCTGCCGAAGCTCATCGGAATGATGGGTGGGAACGATGCTTTTTGCGAAAAGCTGAATTACGCATTCGAACAGGCCCGCGACCTCGACTTCGTCTATGCATACAGCGGGGGTTATGTCAGCTACGCCAACCAGCCGGGCTGCTCGAACGCCCACCTGTTTACCTACGGTGGGAAACCATGGCTGACACAGTATTGGGTTCGCCGGGTCAAAGAACAAGCATACGGCGGCATCACACCCGACAAAGGCTACGGCGGACACGACAAAGACCAGGGCCAGATGGGCGGCGTGAGCGCACTCATGGGAATAGGCTTGTTCAGCGTTACGGGCACGGAGTCCGACACGCCTTATTACGAAATCACCACACCGATCTTCGACCGTGTGACGATCCGGCTCAACCCCGATTACTACACCGGGAAAGAATTCGTCATCACGGCACACGACAATTCGCCCGAAAACTGCTATATCCGGCGAGCAGAACTGAACGGAGATGCCTGGGACTACGCCCAGTTCGACCACGAAACGTTCTCCCGCGGCGGTTCACTCACACTGTGGCTCGGGAGCGAACCCGCCAAAGAGTGGGGGAAACTCAAATATATGAATTCTGAAAAATAACAATAAAAAGCTACCGATATGAAAGCATCGTATGTTTTCCTGATAGCCGCATGGGGCCTTTTCCTGGCGGGTTGCACCAACGACCTGGAAAGCGGCAAGGATTATCCGGCCCTTGCAATGGGAAATGAGACATTGACATTTAAAATCGACAAGGTTCTTCAGAACGACGTGGACGTAAAACCCTATTTCTCGTTTTTCGACGATGTGGAACTGACCTTGAGCTACAAGGACGGCAAACCCTCGAAACTGACTTTTTCAGAAACAGGAGCCCCGTTCAGCGTAGTGACAAGCGATTACACCGATGTAGAATGGGAAATCTACACAGGCAAAAGCCCTTACGAGATACGCCTCAAAGCAACCGGGGAAGTGATCTGCTATATAACACGCGATAAGCTGGTCACGTTCCCGTTCAAGCTGGGGGCTCCTTCGAATAAGTACGAATACCAGTTGCTTCCCGTAGTAAATAGTGAGAACGAATAAAATGCACTGAAAATGAAACGTTATCAAAAATATCTGGCACTCATAGGACTCGCCCTGTTGGTTGCGGCCTGTATGAAGATTCTCAACGTCAACCATCCCGAGACAGCTCCCGTAAATACGGGGGTAGACGTTTCGATTGACATTGAAGTCACCCCCGAGGAAGACGGGAGCTCCCGCGTACTCGTTGGAATCCTGGCTCCCGAAAAGTGGAAACTCGCCGAAAGTTCGCAAGTCACCTTTACGACAAGCTACGGCCCGGAAACTATGACCATGAGGGTAGCCACCGATGCAGATACAGCCCCTTCGGGCAAAACATGGCCGGCATCCTTGAGGGATTCATTGGGAACGCAGGACAACTACGAACCCGTAGAATGGACTGCATTCATCGCAAATGACGAACTCTCGTGGAAGAACAAAGAGGCATTTACGGGAAGCGTAAAAATCCACTTTACCACAGGTGAGGAAAACCTGAAAACCAACCTTGCCTACGTGGTCAGCAACGTCAAGGAGGCCGCCGACGTGGACGTACGGGTAGTGCACAAGCAATTGTTCGAAACGACGGGCGGAGAGAACGCCACGATCGACTACACACAGCCTAAAATGTGCTCCATCGTCCCCGAAACGTTTACCTGGGAAGACATCGTTGCACTCCACTGCAACCTGTCGATTCCGGTGAACGGCGAAGATTCGCCTCTGAAAGGAGCGGAGAAAGTCTACCTGATGGCCCGAGCCACCTATGGCGGCGGAACAAACGAGGTCATTGTGGATGAGGTAGGCCCGAAGACCCTTATGACGAAAAACGGCACGGATAAGTGGATGCTCTACATCTATCCGCACGAATTTTTCGGCATTCCCGCCGGTGTGAAAATCGAGAACGTCAGCTTCTATATGGTCAATGAGGATAAGAGCATCGAAGTAAAGATGCCCAATGGCGAAGAATTCTCATTCCCCGAAAATAACAAGTAACCGATGAAGCGACTCTTCATGATAGTGCTGTTCGGACTTTGCGCATCTTTTGCGGGTGCGCAAAGCCTCGAACTGCCGTCGCATTTCGCATCGGGCATGGTACTCCAGCAACATGCCGACGTGGAGTTGTGGGGACAGGCTGCTCCAGGAGCCGAAGTACGCGTCACCGTGAGTTGGGACAAAGCGGCACACAAAGCCGTGTCCGACGACAACGGTCGCTGGAGAGTCGTCGTCCGGACACCTGCGGCGAGTTACGATCCCTGCACGCTGACCTTTGCATGCGGCAGGGAACGCATCGAGTTGAACGACGTATTGGCCGGCGATGTGTGGCTGCTCGGCGGACAGAGCAACATGCAGATGAATTTCCACGGCAATGCAGACCAACCGGTAGAAGACGCACAGCGTATCTTGCTGCGCTGCCGCCATCGGAACATACGGCTTTTCCGGGTCAAAAACGGATATTCATGCCAGGAAAGCGATACGATCCGCATCGAGGGAACGTGGACTCCGGCAAATCCGGCGAATGTGAAAGAATTCAGCGTCGTGGGTTATATTTTCGGCGAGAAGTTGCATGACCTGCTCGACATCCCGATAGGCCTCGTACAATCTGCACACGGGGGCTCCACCGCGGAGGCATGGATCGACCGTGCCGCGTTGCAACGGTTCGGCGGGTTCGATCTGGACATCGAAGCCGGTAACGTGGATCCGGTATGGTACGGCACGCTTCCGACCGTACTCTACAACAAGATGCTCAAACCACTTCTGCCATTGACCGTCAAAGGTGTGATTTGGTACCAAGGCGAAGCCAATGTAAGCCGGCCGGAGCAATACAAGACGCTATTTCCGTTGTTGATCGAATCATGGCGGCGCTATTTCCGTAATCCCGACATGCCGTTTTACTACGTTCAGATAGCACCTTACGAATACCAGGGCGTCAATTCGGCCGAACTACGCGAAGTACAGCTCGAAGTCATGCAAAGCGTCCCCCACACAGGTATGGCCGTAGCTCTCGATGTCGGCGAACGGGATATCATCCATCTATCTCGCAAAGAGGTACTCGGCGAACGGCTCGCCTATTGGGCGCTCAACCACGATTACGGATATACGGCGTTCGGATGCCGCGGCCCGGAGTTCCGCTCAATGGAGGTTCGCAGCGGGCACGCCGTATTGAAGTTCGATTTCGCCCCGAACGGACTCTCGTTCTTCGGGAAAAATCCTTCGGGGTTCGAAATTGCGGGCAAGGATCGTATTTTCCATCCTGCCGAAGTACGCATCTGCCCTGCATTCTGGGGAAACGAGGGACTTGAAGTATGGAACGACAACGTGACAGAACCCGTTGCGGTACGTTACGGCTACACGAATTACGTAGACGGTGCGCTATACAACACAGAGGGGCTCCCGGCCTCCTCGTTCCGAACAGACAATTGGTAATGCAAAGAAACAGGAGCGCCGCACCGCAAAATCCAGCGGCCCGGAACGGAGCAGGGAGGGCATTTTCCCACGCTGTTCTTTCCTGAGAATCCTGTCCGAGAAACAAAAAAACAAAAAACAATCAACAGACCTAATCATGAAAATTCTGAAATTCTGTATGTTGTTGTCACTTCCGACAGCTATGGCATGTGGAGGAAACACGCCCAAAGAAGCGCTGACCGTACGCGTCGACAATGAATTCACGTCACTTTACATGCCCGATTCGTGCGGCGTAACGAGTGCAGACGGAACCATTTCAATACTTCTCGACGACGGCAGCTCGCTCTTTATGACCGGGGACTGTTTCGTTGGAAACGTAGTCGATGGAAAACGCAAGCCGGGCGAAAAAATGATTAACAATTCGCTGGTACACATCGGTTCCGATTACAGGTATCTGGGCTCGCACTACGTCGGCACGCCGGCCGATCCCAGTTCGCTGTGCACTCCGCCCGAGGCCGCGACGTCATCGTGTGCCTATTGGTATTGGCCGGGACATGGCTTTCAGCACGGGGACATACTTTATTGCTTCATGACTAAATTCTACCAGGGAGGCGAAGGCCAGTGGGGATTTGTATTCGACGGTACGGACATCGTACAAATCGATCTGAAAGATTACAGTGTCAAATCGACCGAAGAGATCTACGATGGCAAATGTCCCATACACTGGGGGCATTGCGTCATGAAAGCCGACTCCTATTATTATATTTACGGTACCCGTTATGGAACCCGTACGGGTGCTGAATATGATCCTGCACAACTGTATGTTTCGCGTACGAAATTCGACGAAACATCTGGAAATTTGGGAGCTTACGAATATTTCGACGGTCGGGGTTGGAGCAGCGATCCGGCGGCTGCGGCCGCCTGCGGAGGCCTCGACATTTCCGTTTCGGAACAGTTCTCCGTTTTCAAATACGACGACACGTACATACTGCTCACACAACGCCGCGCACAGCAGGCGGGGGATATATATTCCTTTATTTCGGATACACCCGCAGGCCCGTGGCGCAACAAACGGTTGCTTTACATCACCCCGGAACAAAATGCCGACCCGGATCTTTTCACTTACAACGCCATGGCGCATCCGCAGTTTATCAACAAGGAACAGGAACTGCTGATCTGTTACAACGTCAACAGCTACGATCTTCAGAAACCGTTCATGGACGTAAATACATATCGCCCGGTATTCCTCCGCGTACCGATGGACATGATATTGAAATAAAGGGTAAAATTCAGCACAAAATCCGATCATGGAGGAAAATTATGTAATCGGAGTAGACTTTGGCAGCGATTCGGTACGGTGCCTGGTCGTAAATGCCGACGACGGTTGTGAAATAGCTTCCACCGTGGAGTATTATCCGCGATGGGCATCGGGCAAATACTGCGACCCGGCAACCAACCGCTACCGGCAACATCCGCTCGACTATCTCGAATCACTCGAAACGGTCATTCGCAAAGCTCTTGCGGAATGCGGACATCACGTTGTATCGCGAATACGGGCTATTTCGTTCGACACGACGGCTTCGACTCCCGTGCTGACCGACCGCTACGGGACACCTCTTGCACTGCTCCCCCGACACGCCGAGAATCCCGATGCGATGTTCATGCTTTGGAAAGACCACTCGGCCGTTCACGAAGCAGATGAAATCAATGAGTTGGCGCACCTTTGGGAAACCGACTATACGAAATATTCGGGAGGCATTTACTCCTGCGAATGGGTCTGGGCAAAAGTACTTCATGCATTACGGACGGCCCCGTCACTGCGCAACGACGCCTGGGCATGGGTCGAGCATTGCGACTGGATCAGCGGCACACTCACGGGAAACACCGATCCGAAAACCATGCTGCGCAGCCGATGCGCCGCAGGTCACAAGGCCATGTGGCACGAGTCGTGGGGCGGCTTGCCGTCACAGAACTTCCTGACAGCCCTCGATCCGTTGCTGGACGGATTCCGTGAACACCTCTATACCGAAACCCACACCAACGATACTTGTGCCGGCACACTGGTTCCCGAATGGGCTGCTCGGCTGGGACTCGGCAAAGCGATCAAGGTCGGGTTGGGCGCCATCGACTGCCATATCGGCGCGATAGGGGCGCAAATCACACCCAACGTCCTCGTAAAAACAATCGGCACATCCACCTGCGACATTCTCACCGTGCATCCCGAAGAGATACAGGATCGGGTGATACGGGGCATATGCGGTCAGGTAGACGGCTCGGTAATACCGGAATACTTGGGCTTGGAGGCTGGGCAATCCGCTTTCGGGGATATATATGCATGGTTCAAAGGGCTTATGGCATGGCCACTCGAACATCTCTGCGGAGGTGCATCCTTACCGGATGAAGCAATTATTCCGAAGCTTTCGGAACTGGCCGTCCGGCTGGAGCCGACGGAATCCGCTCCCGTTGCACTCGACTGGATGAACGGCCGGCGCACGCCCGATGCAAACCCCAGGGTACAGGGGACGATTTCGGGCATCACCCTCGCCACAACGGCCCCCATGTTGTTCCGGGCGCTGGCAGAAGCCACAGCGTTCGGCTCACGGGCCATCAACGAACGGTTTACGCAGGAACAAATAGGGATCAAAGACGTTATCGCTATCGGCGGAATCGCCCATAAATCGCCCCTCGTAATGCAGATCATGGCCGATGTTGGCGGACTACCGATCAAGGTGGCTGCAAGTTCGCAAACATGTGCCCTCGGCGCTGCCATGTGTGCAGCGGTAGCGGGCGGCATCCACCCATCGGTCGAAAAGGCTCAACAGGCAATGGGACGCGGTTTCGCCACCGTTTATTACCCCGATCCTGCCCGTCGAAAAGTATATAACGTGCTTTATGAAAAATACCTGGGAATCGGACGTTTTTTCGACCGGGGCTAACCCGATTATCGGGCATTCATGCTATGAATTGATTGCATTGCTTGTATTATAATCCAAGCCACTGTCAAAATCGGCTCGATATACCTCGAGAAATCCGACGTTGTTTTGTTTATCAATGTCAGCGAAGGGTATGAGAAAAAAACGGCAAAAACCGATAAGCGAGGGCAAAAAAGGCGAGCCTAATGATATTCAGAAGATTGTGGTAACCTACCAAATCCGCAAGGAAGAGCTGTGCTCTTCCTTGCGGATTTCGCTGAAACGAATCGAGCATGAAGACTTCAATTTGAATATTGTTCGTTACGTCTGCACGGCACAAGAATAGGAACCGTTCGGTTTGCAAAATGATGAATTGAAAAATGAGTAAGCTATATGAAAAGAGATTAAAGAACGTGGCTCGGCAATCGTAAACCAAGAGCGGATAAAGGCCGAAAAAGAGAAACTACAGAAAGCAAAGGCCAATAAAAAGTAGGATAACAGAAAAGGGGCTTGCGGGATTGTCAGTGATCCCGCAAGCCCCTGTTTGTTCGAATGATTGGCCGCTTATTGCCGTTCGCTCAACTCTTTATAAAGCTCCAGCCGCAGCCCGGCGTAGTTTTCGATAATATCGCCCATCTTCTCCACACGTTGCAGGTGCATTTCCAACTCCTGCGGCGCGAGATCGAAACCAAGGTCATAACGCGCTTTGACCAGAAAACTCTTCAGACGCGGCAGCGTGAAGATATTTTCGATATGGTTATCGTCTAAAACCAGCATCAGCTGCGTCGAGAGCGTCCGCATCCGTTCGTGCATCACGACCGGATCGTGAATATCGAACTCCAGCCCGTGATAAACATAATAGAGAGTGTGATAAAAGTAGACCGCAGCCTGCGCCATGAACAAAGCCGCCAGACGCATATTGCGGCTTTCGCTGAAGGCGTCCTGCGCCTGTTCGATCAATTCGTTGCCCAGCATCCGGAAAGTATCGAAATGAAATTTGGCATCCGCATAGGCTGCGGCAAAGTTGATCGGGTGTTTCGGGCGGCGGAAATGGTAGTGGTCGCTGCAATAGAGCAATTCGCCCTCGGAATGGGCGAAATAGAGAAAGGGCGTCTTGTTGGATTCAACGTAGTTTAACGTCATAATATAGAGATTGATGTATGCAATATCCCGGTGTTTGACGGGCATTCTGTACCGGAGTATCCGCTTCGCACGTATCCAGTCGTATTCGGGGGTTTCGCGCACGACCATCAGCAGGTCATAGGCCACGGCGTCGCTGTGGGGCGTGCCGCCGGCCAGATTCCCGAACAGCAGGATATATTCGGGATCGAAATAGCCGTCAGTCAGGCACTGGACGATCCGGGCGGCTTCGGCGGGATTGTAAAGGCGTTCGGCGGGCTGTCCCGGTTCGGGGACTATGCGTTGTGCAGCGTTTTCCTGCACGGGGTTTTGATTCGTTTCCATTCGATTGATTGTTAGAAATTTGACATAGTAAGGGCTGTCCTTATCACCACATTTCGGCAATAAAGAGAATAACGGGTTGGTTAGCAGTTACTTACTAATCCGGCGGATGAAAATGGAAACGAATCGGGAGGTTGCACGGCGGAAACCGCCTGCGGCTGGCCTTGCGGCGTGTCTGCGTCGGGACGCAGACGGGATACATGGTTCGCATAATAAAAAAGGATGCGCAGCTGCGAACCATATATCCCCCTTTTACAGGCTCAATAAAGTGCCGTTCGCGGGTCGCTAAACCCCAACGACTCTACGCATACCTTTCTAATGCGGTTGCTTTATTGAGCACCGGCAGTAAAAGTTGTAGAAATATATGATTCGCAGGAGCAAAGGTAGTAACTTTTGGGAAACATTGAATTTTGTATCGGGGAAAATTATATTTTTACAAAAAAATTTCTAATGAAAAGAACTATATTTTACTCTTGGCAATCTGACCTATCAAACTCCACTAATCGTGGTTTTATTGAAGAATGTATTGAAAAAGCTATTAAAGAAATAAAAAACAGATTAGATATTGATTTTACTCTTGACAAAGATACATCCGGAGAACCGGGAAATCCAGAGATTGCTAATACTATCATATCAAAGATAGAGAACTGCAAGATTTTTATTGCCGATATTTCTATCATAAATAGCGGAAGCAAACAAAGGAAAACCCCCAATCCAAATGTAATATTCGAATTGGGTTATGCCGCCAAAAGTCTCGGATGGGAAAAGATTCTATGCCTATATAATTTGGATTATGGGACATATGAAGACCTTCCATTTGATCTTAAATATAGACGCCCCATAGGTTATAATTTAAAGAATAAAAGTAAATCCGAGGTTCGTAAACAAATAGCAGATTTAATAGTTAGAAACGCTGTTACCTTATTTGAAAAAGGGTATATTTTCGATGAAGTAGAGGATTTACTTAAAATGAATGTTGATACCGAGATTCTCACAATCATTAATCATTTGCACAAAATAATATACGGTTATAAAGAAAAACCAAACATTATGCAAGATGCGAATGATCTTCTTAACCTAACAAAAGCCGAAATAGAACAAAGATTGAAAACCAGAACAATTTTAGGATTCCAGATTTTCAAGTCTTTTGAAACGAATTATAATTCACTAAAAACAATATACGAAAATACAATATCATCAACATACTACAAGCGTGAAGTGTCAATAATCATTAATAAAATTCTTGATTGGATTTCGTGGTACAACGCTGTTACCCGATCCCGAACCTATCCCAATATGTTTAACCAATCTACAGAACAATTTTACAAGAAACTAACGATTATACCACCAGAAAAAGGAAATAGATTCCTATTATGCGAACATTTTTGCGATGAAAAATACAGAGTGATAGATTTTGGAGATATTTCTGAAAAAGAAAAACTTAAAAATGCCCTGAAATTCTATCTTTTTGCTGACGACAGACATTTACTTGTTTTTGTTAATGTTATAACAAAGTTTATCGAAATCATAAATTTATGGTTGGATAAAACCAATGGAGAGTTTATCCTTGACACATATAGAAACTTTGAGATGAGAAATGAGAAAGGGGAAATTATATAATTTGATATATTACAAATAATCCTTATCTTTGTTTCAACCAAGTGCAACACAGGGTAAAGCGATGCAAATCGTCTGTGGCTTATTCGGTGTACTTAAATTGAGTTCAAAGTATAAAAGACTGACATACGGTGGATTCCGGGAAAGGTTCTGTTTCCTCTCTTTCCGCCAAACGAAACGCGGTTGCA
>OHJZ01000331.1_pt1 | contig 31131 bp, 29 predicted proteins | sample 1568691 | NCBI WGS metagenome assembly OHJZ01 (sample SAMEA3879593, study PRJEB24766) | human gut metagenome | biome: human-associated habitat; feature: feces | place: USA | collected 1985/1987
GGTTTACGCCGGATGCCTTTAACTGCTCGCATACTGCCAGAAGCTCGTCGAAGGTTTCGGGTGTCTCTGTTACGCCCGCATTCTCAAACATCGCCTTGTCATACCAGATACCGGTTGTGTAGGGCTGGTAAGGCATTACCTTTAACTTGCCGTTGCTCCACTCTTTTGCGTTCTCCAAAAGGATCGGCATCACGTGCTTCTCGTAATCTGCAGCGGCTGCCATCTCTGTCAGGTCTGCCAGATACTTGTCGTTCTGCTGTGTCAGCATCATGTAGTCGGTATCAAAAATATCAACGTCTTCTCCCGCGTCCAGTGCAGGCCCGATCAGCGTCTTGATGTCGCGGCCCTTCCACTCGATATTGATGTGGACGCCGGTTTCCTGCTCATAAGCGTCGGCAGCTTCCTGAATTACCTTCGCCTGCCCCTCTGTGGAGTTCCACATGGACCAATAGGTCAGCTCTTTTACTTCGCCGCCTGCCGCGTCTGCCTTTTCCTCTGTCCCTGCTGCGGCTGCATCGCTCTCTGCCGCCTCTGTCTGAACTGCCTCAGACGCTTTCTCTGTCTCCGCTGCTGCCGGAGCCTCGCTGCTGCCGCATCCGGCCATCAGCATCGCCGTAGCAGTTACTCCTGCCAATACTGCCGATAAAAATCTTTTTTTCATACCATTTCCCTTTCTTCAACTGTTTGAATCCTTGCTTGAACTACTTGTTTCTATCATTGAAATGCTTTCAAAAAGCACATTCAATTCCCCTTTTCTGTCCGCAGCATTCCTAAAAATTGCTCCCGCGGATGTGTCTTCCCGTCTGTCGAAACCGGCCCGGAAAGCGGCTCTGCCACAAGTTCCCTGCCGCACCTGACTCCTTCTTTGTCATCCTCCGGCAGATTTTCGAAATGATAGTACCTGTTTCTGCGGTATACCGCATAGTTGGTCTGGTGGCTCCAATCCTCATAACGCGGCTCTTCATCTGCATTGTAAATGATATTTTCCTCCACCAGCATGTGCCCTCCCGACATATTGTGCCGGATAAACGGGACGCCGTTTCCGAGAATAAACGTATTATGATGGATGTGGGCGTCCGGATTGTTCGCCGGATTGATCACGCCTCCCCCGTCCAGCATGCTGATGTTATAGCAAAATTCATTGTTGACGCTTTCGCCCTCACAGAACATCACGCAGCCTCCCGCATTGTTATGGCTGTAATTGAAGCGGTACATGGTTCCGTCCCCGGAATCTGCATCCCACGCCTGCCCGTCCTGATTATCGCATGTATGATACGCCTCATTATACTCAAACAGCGCATCCTTGCACTTCCACGGCCAGATTGCCGCCGCGGTTTTCCCCGCGCGCTCCCCTGCTTCGGTATAAATTTCGTCGTTGATCTCGTTTGCAACATCCTCCGCCACATTGTACTCCACGACCGGCCGGAAGCAGTACATCGGCGTAATGCCGTCGCCCCCGATGCTTTTCACAAAATTTCTGGAAATCCGCACATTTTCATGCCCGTATTTTTTAACCGTATCATCCGGCAGCTTTGCCGTCGTAAAAAACGGATGCGTATAGGTATAACCCGCCGCAATCCCCCACCTGCTGCAGTTTTCCACCACACAGTCATGGATCCAAAGCCCGTCAAACCGCGCCGTTTTTCCATTCTCCCTCTCCGGCTGCAGCGCGCTGCAGTAAATCCCGCCGTTATTTAAATGCTTATCGTACACATTTCCCTTAACGTCATGGATATAGAGATCTGAAAGCTCGATGCAGTGAAGCGTTCCACGGTTCTGCGCAATCACCGCAACCCCCGTCCGGTTCAGCCTGTCTCCCTGACTGTATCGCTCGCCCTCAAAATCCCGCCGTTGCTGATTTCTATCCCCTCCAGCCGGATATGCTCACAATCATATAAAAGCACTGCTGACGACACATATCCATGCCACACATGGGTTGGGGCATCCAGAGGCTTCCCATAATTCTGATACCACAGTCCAGTTCCTCCGCACGCAATGAGCGGTTTTTTACCCTCTCCATAACTTCCAATTATGATCGGGGCATCCTTCCTCCCCTGCGCGCTGATGTGAAGCGCCTGTCTGTAAAAAACAGAACCGCATTCCAGACGTATCTCATCTCCCGGATGCAGTTCTTTTTCTTCTGCCGCAGCCAGCGTTCTGAGCGGATGTCCCTTTGAAGTCCCCTCGTTCCGGTCATCCCCGTTTCTGTCGCTGACATAATAAATCGTTCCTGTCCCCACCGCGCTGCCCTTTCCGATAAGTAATCTTCCTCTGCTGTCTTAATTCCTTCAGCACATACAGCGTAACATCTTGAGCCTGAAATAAAAATATGTTATATTGGCATTAACATTATATAAATTGTTGTTATTTTCATAACACTGCACAAAGGAAATGGATTTTTACCGTTATGTATGAACTATTTGATCTAAAAGAAGCAATCCGGTTCGGCGATTGTTCACAGCTTCTCTATGTTTCCCCATTTAAATTTGAACGGGACTGGAACGGCATGCGACATTCCCATGAATGCACGGAAATCTTTTTCTGCATTGGCGGAAAAGGCTCTTTTGCAATTGAAAAGGAAGTTTTTTCCGTCTCCCCCTATGATTTTATTATCGTAAATCCGGGTATCGAACATTCTGAATCCAGCACCTCCGCCTCTCCTCTGGAATATGTAGTACTTGGACTGTCTGATATTTCTTTTTTACCGGAAAATGATTCCGACGGATTTGTTATGGGAAATTTTAAAGAATATGCCTTTTCCATCCAGCCGCTGCTCGCCGCGCTCATTGCAGAAGTTGACCGCCAACAGGAACGCTACGCAGAAGCTTCTTCCAATATTTTAAATCTGCTCCTGATCTATCTCCACCGCGTATCTGATCTGAAAATCTCCTCCCAGAAAACGCAGCTTCCGACGGTCCCTGCCCGACGCAGCTCTGAATGGATCCGTCAATATCTGGATGATAATTTTACAAAAGAAGTGAATCTGGAACTACTGGCGCAGAAATTCCATCTGAGCAAGTATACGATCATTCATAATTTCCGTAAATTTTACGGAACGACGCCGATCAATTATATCCTCGACCGCAGGTTCCGCGAAGCAACCTTTCTGCTTGCGACAACCGAAAATACGATCCGCCAGATTTCCGAAGCGCTCGGTTTTAGTTCCTACAATTATTTTACTCAGTGCTTTCAAAAACGCTTTTCCATGACGCCCTCGCAGTACCGGAAAAAATGCCGCTGCGATTCGCCCTATCGTGAAAATGAACTTTCCTATTAAATAACAAGGCAGCCGGATTTCTCCGACTGCCTTTCGTATGCCTGTTTTATATTGCTCAAGCCTTGTTTACGGAACCAAACAGCTCCATTTTCTCCTTAACGGTAGCCTTGATCGCTTCAAAGCCGGGAGCCAGCAGCTTACGCGGGTCAAAGCCCTTGCCCTGCTGATCCTTGCCAGCCTCGATATACTTGCGGGTAGCCTCAGCGAAGACCAGCTGGCACTCGGTGTTGATGTTGATCTTGGAGACGCCCAGGCTGATGGCCTTTGCGATCATGTCGTCGGGGATGCCGGTGCCGCCGTGCAGGACCAGAGGAATGTTATTGGTAGCCTTGTGGATGCGGTCCAGAGCCTCGAAGTCCAGACCCTTCCAGTTGGCGGGGTAGACACCGTGGATGTTGCCGATGCCGGCGGCCAGGAAGTCGATGCCCAGAGCAGTGATCTTTGCGCACTCTGCGGGGTCAGCGATCTCGCCAGTACCCACGACGCCGTCCTCGACGCCGCCGATGGAGCCGACCTCAGCCTCGATGCTCATGCCCTTGGAGTGTGCCAGAGCGACCAGCTCCTTGGTCTTCTCCACATTCTCCTCGATGGAGTAGTGGCTGCCGTCGAACATGATGGAGGAGAAACCGGCCTCAACGCAGGCCTTGCAGCCTTCGTAGGTGCCGTGGTCCAGATGCAGAGCGACCGGGACGGTGATGCCCATGGAATCGACCATTGCATCGACCATAGCAGTGACGGTCTTGAAGCCGGTCATGTACTTGCCGGCACCCTCGGAGACACCCAGGATGACAGGACTCTTCATCTCCTCGCAGGCGGTCAGAACAGCCTTAGTCCACTCCAGGTTGTTGATGTTGAACTGAGGCACACCGTAGTGGCCGTCACGAGCTTTGATGAGCATTTCGGTTGCATTTACCAACATTATTATTACCTCCAAAAATTATCGGGGTCTGTTCGTACCCACACACCGCTTTGTGCATGGTTTAACGAAGTTGCACCCTAAGTATACCCCAAACAGCGGGTAAAATCAATCCACCGGAGAGTTTTTGTAACCAAACCGAAGCTTTCTTGGCCAGCGGTGTGCTCGAAAGACAGAGAAATAAGTGGGATGCAGCATTTTATACGGGCTTCGACAACATCCGGCCAGACCGGCGGCGGAGGCACCAAAGCAGACGATTTTCAACAGGAATCCACATTCGTCAAAATGATGTTGGATAAAAAGGCAAAACAAGTGCCGCTCTGCTTCAAAAATTTGTCATAATTCTGACTTGAAAATTACAAAATGTATGCAGTGTTCTGAGCCTGTCGAGATAAGATTGTGGAAAACCTTGTGGAAAGTGTGGAATTCCACCCGGAAAACAGGCTTGAACGCTTGAGTTTTGAACTTTCTCCACAGGGTTTTCAACTTGTGGAAAAAACAGGGCGGGTATACGGATGGTAAAGCGGTCTGAATGTGGAAAACTTTTACCACAGGCAAAAAGACGGATAACCGGCGCGCAAAAGACAACACTTCTCCCATGAGGCGCTGCCCGGGCGGGCGGCACAGAAATTTCACGGGAAGAAAAAGCGCAATTCTATGGCAAACCCCTGCCGCTTATGTTATACTTTAAGATGAGTTATAAGCGCTGTATGTCTGAAATACGTCAGTGCCTGCCGCAAAATGCAGCTTTACAGCGCTGCGGCCCTGAAAACTCGTTTGAAGCGATACGATGACGCCGGGCCGGAAGGGCTTTGGCGTCCTGCGATAGAAACGGAAGGAGAACGTCATGGAAGAACGCAATATGCCCCGCCGTCCCCGCCGCGAAAAGGCCGACGACCAGCCCCGGAACGAGAGCCTCGTCTACGGCAAGAACCCGGTCACAGAGCTGCTGAAGAGCGGCTCCGGCGTGGATACGGTGCTGCTGGCCGAGGGCATGGCCCCGGCTGTGGCCGCTTACTATACCGCAATGGCGAAGGAAGCAGGTGCCACCGTCAAGCGGGTACATCCCAACAAGCTGCGCCTCATGACCGGCACCGAGAGCCATCAGGGCGTGGCCGCCTTTGCCAGTGAGATCGAATACGCAACGGTGGAGGACCTGCTGGCCGCTGCCAAAGAGAAGGGCGAACCGCCCTTTCTCGTGTTGAGCGACGGCATCGAAGACCCCCACAATCTGGGCGCTGTCATGCGCTCGGCTCTGCTGTGCGGCGCTCACGGCATCGTCATCCCCAAGCGGGGCGGGGCATCCGTGACCCCCACCGTCATCAAGTCCAGCGCCGGTGCGGCTGAGCGTCTGCCCGTGGCCCGTGTGGCCAACATCGGTGAGACCATCCGCCGCCTCAAGGAGCAGGGCGTTTTCGTCTACTGCGCCGACATGGACGGCGTGTCCCTGCGCAAGAACAACCTCACCGGCCCCATTGCGCTGGTGCTGGGCAGCGAGGGCAGCGGTGTGTCGCAGCTGGTCAAAAAGCTCTGCGACGGCGTTGTGAGCCTCGATATGACCGCACAGGGCACCGGCGTGGACAGCTTCAATGTCTCGGTGGCCGCAGGCATCATCCTGTATGAGATCCAAAGCCAGCGCGCCGCACAGAGCTGAGCTGGCCTGTGCCGAACGAAACAAGGGAGGGAAGATCAGGATGCCAAAGGATGACGAGCGGAAGGAAATGACGCAGGAAGAGCTCGACGCCCGCGAAGAAAAATTCCGCACCTTTTTTACCACCAGTGTAGCCCAGATCCCGGAGGAGATGACCCGGCGGGACGGTGAGAATGAAGAAAAGCCCAAGAGCCTGCTGGGCCGGCTGTTCCACCGTGAAAAGGCCGAACAGCCGGAAGGCGGCACACCCGAAGAGAGCCGTACCGGCGAGATACAGCTGGGCGGCGAGGAGCCGGAGGAACCCTCCGACCTGGAGCTGGTCCTGGCGTTGGAAGAGGAAGTCGCAGGGCCGAGGCCCGAGCAGCCGAAGCCCGCTGAGCCGGTCAGCACCCCCCAGCCTGAGCCGGAAAAGCCCCAAAAGCCCGCAGGACCCCTCAAAGCGCCGGAGCCGCCTGCTCCCAAGCCGGAGAAAAAGCCGGCAGAAAAGCAGGCCGCGCCCCGGAAAAAGGCGGTCCAGTACGAGCCGCGCACCCCGCAGGAGCAGTACGAGGACCGGGAAATGCAGGCGCTCAAAGCCATGCTGTTTGGTGCAAAGCTTCCGCCGCAGGAGGAAGAGCCTCCCCAGCCGGTGAAGCCCGCAGAACCGGAAAAGAGCACCCCGGCAGTTCCGGTCATTGCAGCGAAACCGGACGCAGAAAAAGAGTCGGATGCAGCGCCGGAGAAGCCTGTCGTGCCGATGCCCGCGATGGTGTTTGCAGAAGATAAGGCATCGAAGCCCCATGCGGCCCCGGCGATGCAGTTCTTCGGCAAGGGCGACGACGAGAAAGCGCCCGCAGCCCCGGCCCGCGCGACGCCGCCGGACCATGACGACAGCATGAGCCTGCCGCTCATGGTCCTGAACGACGGCGACGAGGCGGCTCCGATGGAGCCGCCGAAGGAGGAAGCGCCTGCACAGCCGGCCGAAGAGGCCGGTACTGCCCCGGCTGCTCCGGAGGCCGCACCCGTCGAGGAAGCGCCTGTCGAAGAGGAAAAAACGCCCGAGACACCGGAACAGGTGGGGGAACGGCTGCACCAGATGGGCGCGGCCCTTACATTGCGCTGTGCGCTGGGCGGCATCCTTGCACTGGTGCTGCTCCACTTCGGCCTCGCCGCGGAGGGCCTTGTCGGCCCGCTGGGCGGCCTTGACCCCGTAACTGCCCCGGCGGCCTTCTATGCCGCTGATCTGCTCTTCCTGGCGCTGGCGCTGGCTGTGGGCTGGCCCGTCGTGAGGGACGGCCTGAAGGGGCTGCGGGGCGAACGCCCCAGCATGGAGACCATGCCCGCGATGGCAGCCTGCGCTGCACTTTTGCAGGCCGCTGTGGCTTTGCTGAACGCGCAGAACTATCAGGCGTCCAGCTTCACCCTTCTGTCCGGCATTGCGGCGCTGGGGCTGTTCCTTGCACTGCTGGGCGACCGTGTCCTTCTGGCCTCGGTCCAGGGCGGCTTCAAACTGGCGCAGGCCGGTCCGGAGCATCGCGGTGCGTTCCGCGCCAAGGACAAAGACCTTATCCGCATCCTCTCCAAGGACATGGACGAAAAAGACCCCTGGGTGCTGCTCAGCCGACCCGCCGAGTGGGACGACGCGATGGTGGAGCAGGGCTTCGGTCCCCGCGCCTGTGAGCGCCGCGCCCGTAAGACGAATTACATCCTGCTGGGTGCGGCTGTGTTGGCTGGTCTGGTCTTCTGCGTCTTTGGCGGCGGCCTCAACGGCGGCGCTGCGGCGCTGACCGCTGTGCTCTGCATGGGTTCGCCTCTGTCCTCCACCCTCATCGCAGGCTTTGCATCCCTGCGGCTGCAGCAGTCTGCCGCTGCCTCGGGTGCGGTGATCCCCGGCTGGGCGGCCATCGAGGAACTGGGCGGTGTGGATACCGTTCAGGCTGACGCCGATGAGCTGTTCACCCCGGACAGCGCCATGCTCGAGGACATCCGCATCTTCAAGGGCGGACGCATCGACCGGGCCATCCTCTATTCGGCCAGCGTCCTGAGCAAGTGCTGCAACACCCTGAGCGGCCTGTTCCGCCAGATCATCGAGGATCGCACCGACATCCTCTACCCGGTCAAGGATCTGGAGGTCCATCGCGGCCTCGGCTTCTCTGCATGGTGCGACAACAACCGCATCCTCATCGGCACCCGTGCGTACATGGAAAAAGAAGAAGTTCCCCTGCCCGACGAGGAATATGAGGTCAAGCACTCCAAGAACGGTGAGCTGCAGATCCTCTATCTGGCCGTGTCCGGCAGTCTGCACGCCATGTTCGTGCTCCGCTATGTGGGGGGACGGAACGCCGCCCGCTGTCTGGAACAGCTGCAAAAAGAGAATATCCAGCTGCTGGTGTCCTGCCAGGACCCCACCCTGACCGCACGGCACATCACCGACGCCTACCATCTGCCCGAGGGCATGGTCGTCCTGCTGGACCAGGAGCAGTGTGCCGCACTGGGCGCTGCCACCGCCAAAGACACCGGCTCCGAAGGCTGCTGCATCCTTTGCACCAACGGCTTTGCCAGCCTGACCGGCGGTCTGCGGGCCGCAGAGCAGGCCCAGAACGCCGAGACGACCGCTACCACGGTGCAGCTGGTGTCGGTGTGGTTCTCGGTGGCCATCGCCGTCCTGCTGACCTATGCGGGCAGCGTGGGGATGCTGAGCGTGGCTGCGGTGCTGATGTATCAGGCGGCATGGAGCGCCCTCAGCATCGCCGTGTGCGCACTCAAGCAGCATAGCTGAAAAAATAAATAGGAAATATTCTCAAAATAAATAGGAATTATTCTTGATTTCTACCCGAAATTCTGGTATAATACCCTCAGAGACAAGGAAGACCTATCGCACACCCGGTACCGAATAAAGCGGGCTGCGCGTAGAATAAACCAAACCGGACACAGCCCATACTGGCAGTGTCAGACTATCTGAGAGGAGAACAGATTATGGAACTCAAGGGAACCAAGACCGAGAAGAACCTGATGGAAGCTTTTGCAGGCGAGAGCATGGCCCGCAACAAGTATACCTACTTTGCAAGCGTCGCAAAGAAGGAAGGCTACGAGCAGCTGGCCGCTATCTTCGAGGAGACCGCCGGCAACGAGAAGGAACACGCCAAGCTGTGGTTCAAGGCCCTCTGCGGCGGCTCCATCCCCGACACCCTGACCTGCCTCGACATGGCAGCCAGCGGCGAGAACGAAGAGTGGACCGATATGTACCCCCGCATGGCAGCGGAGGCCAAGGAGGAGGGCTTCACCCAGCTGGCCGCTCTCTTCACGATGGTGGGCCAGATCGAAAAGGAGCATGAGGCACGCTACCGCGCCCTTGCCGCCAACCTCAAGGAGGGCAAGGTCTTTGCCCGTGAGGAACAGCAGGTGTGGGTCTGCCGGAACTGCGGCTACACCTATATCGGCAAGTCTGCTCCCCTCAAGTGCCCGGTCTGCGCACATCCCCAGAGCTACTTTGAGCTGAAGGCCAAAAATTACTGAGTTTTTTCAGATATTCCGTCCGATGAGAGCCGCCGCACCTGTATAAAGTGCGGCGGCTCTTTTGCTATCCGGTAAAATACAGTCTGCACGATTTGTATAAATTTGGCGGGGGTGTTTTAGTGCCTTTCACGAAAAGGTGCGCGAAATTGTGACACTTCTGGCGAAGAACTTGACCCTTCTTTTGGGTGCGTGTACAATAAATAGTAAGGGGAATTTTGTGCAGAGCACATTGCGATAAACCTTATCCAAAGGAGGGAAGTGCAACCCTATGAATAAGATCACACGGCTGGCAGCGGCGTTTGTGCTGAGCGGGCTGCTTCTGGCAGCTCCTGCCGCACAGGCGGCCCCTGCATTGCTGGGAGCATCGGCGAACTTTGAGCTGGAAGTGAACGAGATGGAGCTGGAGATCACGGCAGACGACCCCCGCCCCAAAGCCTATCTTTACACCGGCGGGCAGAGCGACTACTACTTCATCGTCTGGATGAGCAGCAACCCCGCCGTGGCTACCGTGGACGGCGATGGCCGTGTCACCGGCCGCAACGCCGGGGAGGCCACGATCACCGCCATCACTGACCAGGGCGAGTGCGCTGCCTGCAAGGTGACTGTCCGCAAGGAGAGCGGCGATGCGGCCAGCAAAAAGCCTGCCCTCGACCACACCACCCTCAACCTCGTTATCCAGTACAACAACGCCCACCCCAGCCAGAAGCTGCAGCTCATCAACACGAGCGGCTCCTTTGTCTATGCCTACCAGTGGATGAGCAGCAACCCCGAGGTGGCAACGGTGGATCCGGAGGGCCTTGTCACGGCCCAGAAGCCCGGCACCACCACCATCACGGCGCTGGCCACCAACGGTCAGGCGCTGCGTTGCGCCGTTACCGTCAACAGCGATGTCGGCAAGGTGACTCTGAATAAGCGCGATCTGCTGCTCCGCACGGTGGGCAGCAAAGAGGCACTCACAGCGTCTGTCGCTGTGGAGAACGGCGTGAATGTACCCATCACATGGGTCAGCAGCAATCCCGGCGTCGCTACTGTGGACGCTTCTGGTGTCGTGACTGCCGTCGCCGATGGCGAGGCAAAGATAACGGCTCTCTCGCCGGATGGACGCTTCGACAGCTGCAGCGTTTTCGTGGGCCTTGCGGCAGACAAGTACGACACGGAAGAGGACCTGGCCGAGGAACTCAAGCTTCCGGACCCCTATGTAGCGGTCCGGATGAACCGGCTGAGCTGAACCGAAAGTACAAAGAGGAAGCCCCGCACTGCATCGTTCGATGTGGTGCGGGGCTTTTGCTTATTGATTTACCAGCTCAATAAAGGCTTTCATCTGGGGCGTGAGCCATTTGTCCTTGTGATAGAACAGCTGCCGGTGCATGGTGACAGCGCAGTCGGGGACATGGAGGCGGGCGATACGCCCGGCGGAGAGGGCAGGACGGACGATGTACTCGGGCAGGAAGGAGAACCCCATCCCGCGCTCCACCATCTGGCAGAGCAGCGAGGCGCTGCCCAGCTCGATGTAGGGGTGGACAGACAGCCCGCGGGCGGCGAGGCGCTGGTCGAGGGCGTCACGGTAGCTCATGCCCCGCTCTGTGAGAAGAAATTCCTGTTGAGCCAGAACATCCAGCGGCACTTCGGCCCTGTCGGCCAGCGGATGCCCGGCGGGGGCCACGAAGCAGACCGGCTCCGGCACATTGACGGCCAGCGTCAGGCTGGGCAGGAGCAGAGGCTGGTCGAGGGTGTAGGCCAGGTCGATTTGGTTCGCGCTCAGCAGCCGCAGCATCTCGTCGGCGGTGGCGGTGCGGAGCACCAGCTCCACCTGCGGGCAGAGGGCGTGGAACTGCTGCAGCAGGTCGGGCAGGAAGGTGCTGCATACGGAATCGGCCAGTGCCACCCGCAGGGTGCCGCTGACGGCCCGGGCAGGCAGCAGCGCGGCCTTGGCCTGCTGGGCCGTGATGAGAAGGGCGCGGGCATAGCTCTGGAACGTCTGGCCCGCGTCGGTGAGGCGGACGGTCTTGCCCACCCGGTCAAAGAGAGGCGTACCCAGCTCTGCTTCCAGCTGGGAGATCTGGGCCGATACCGCCGACTGAGAGTAGCCCAGCTCCCGCGCAGCGCTGGAAAAGCTGTGCAGCTCGGCGATATGAAGGAAGGTGTTGATGTTTCGGAGCTCCATAACTGTCCCTCCGGCGTCAGCGGCGGTCGATGCCGGTGACGGTCAGGACCTCGCCGTCCACCTTGAAGTGGACTTCCAGCCCGCCGAACTCCATGCCGTAGACCCGCTCCGGGTCGTGCTGGTAGGAGGGGCGGGGGTCGTTTTCCAGCACACCCTGCAGAGCGGCCTGCTGGTCGGCAGGTACTCTGGCCCAGAGGCCGGCGTCGCAGACCATGGTCAGGTGGTGGAACTGGGTCTGTGCCGTGAAGCCCCCGGCGGCGTCCAGGTGGCAGTCGGCGTAGGGGATGTAGGGCTTGATGTCGTAGATGGGGGTGCCGTCCATCAGGTCGGCGCCCCGCACGATGAGGACGGGGCCGACGTCAGGCCGGTGCTCGATGGCTTCCAGCTGGACGCTGGACAGTCCCAGCGGATTGGGCCGGAAGGGCGAGCGGGTGGCAAATACGCCCATCCGGGTGTTGCCGCCGAGGCGGGGCGGCCGGACGGTGGGGGACCAGCTGTCCCGCACCGCGCCGGAAAACTGCCACACCAGCCAGATGTGGCTGAAATCCTCGAGGCCGCGCACGGCGTCGGCATTGCGGTATTCGGGGGTAAAAATGACCTCGCCCCGCAGGCTGTCCACCAGCCCGCTCTGGCGCGGGATGCCGAACTTGGTGGGGAAGGCGGTGCGGATATGGGCGATGACCTTGAGGGTCATTTCTTCGGGTGCAGACATGGGGACTCCTCCTTATTATAAGCCACGGCAGAAGCCCACGGCACGGCCCTCGATTTGAATCTCTTCCAGCTGGGGGCCTGCGAATACCATGGGCGGGCAGACGGCGGTGTTGTCGGCCAGCAGCATGACGGTCTCGCCCTGGCGGTGGAAGTGCTTGAGGGTGGCTTCCTCGCCGATGCGGACAGCGGCGATCTCGCCCTGCTCCACCTCGGGCTGGCGGCGGATGCAGACGATGTCGCCGTCGCAGATGGTGGGGGCCATGCTGCTGCCGTGGCAGGTGAGGGCGAAGTCGGCGTGCCACGCGGCGGGGACGCCGATGTAGCACTCGATGTTCTGCTCAGCGGTGATGGGGGTGCCGCAGGCGATGGAGCCTACGAGAGGCACCCGCGCCATCTCAGGCAGAGGCTCGAAACCCGGCGGAGGGCAGGGCAGGTCTGCGAGACCCATGAGCCACGCGGGTGTGGTGTCCAGAGCGGCGGCCAGCTCCTCGAGCTTGGCCCGGGGCAGGTCGTTGATGCCCTTTTCCAGCTTGGTGATGGAGGATTTGGAGCGGTAGCCCATCCGGGCGGCCAGCTCTTCCTGTGACAGGCTCAGCTGCTCCCGGCGCTGCCGGATGCGGCTGGATAGATCGGTATCGGACATATGGGACCTCGCTTTCTCTGCGGTTTGCACGATTTTCGGTGTTCTGAGGACAGTATAGCAAAAAATTTACTATAAATCAACTTTTTAGGGACTATTTTGCGAATAATGTTGACAAATAATCAACTGAAAGATATAATACAACCAATGATTGTACGGAACGCTTTGAGCGCAAAACTGAAAGGAGAAACGCCTATGACCGATACCATGATGATCCGCGACTGCATCCGCAGCCAGGGCATGAAACTGGGCCATGTGGCCCATGTTCTGGGCATCACCAACAACACCCTCCGCTGCAAGCTGGAAAATGAGAGTGAATTCAAGGTGAGTGAGGCCGAAAAACTCTCGAAGATGCTGGGGATGACCGTCGAGCAGCGCGACCGCTGCTTCTTTGGCCCGGCGGGCTGAGGGAAAAAGGGGATGGAAGCCATGACACAGGAACAGCGCAAGAAGACGAAGGAGGCCCTCAGCCGCTGCGGGCAGAAAAACTGGGTCTACGGCCCCTGCAACTGGGGTTGGAAGCGGGCCATCCAGCTGGCCGAGGAGTATTACCGCGAGGCGGATCCGGGCCTGCGGGGCAGCATCCTGCAGCTGCGCTACATGGAAAGGCGGAGGCGGGAAGAGGTGATGGACAAGCTGAACATCAGTTACAGCACCTATCAGAAGGCCCACGACGACCTGCTGAGCACCATCGCGGTCTTTGCCGCCCACTACGGTGAGCTGTGACGCAAAAATGCCCCCTGACCGTCCGGTCAGGGGGCATTCGTGTGCTCAGTGTTTCTTCTCGGGGGTGTCGCAGTGCTGGTGGCAGGAGGCACAGTTGCCTCCGCAGCCCTCGCCTTTCCAGCCGCCCTGCCGGGAGATCCACACCACCGCCAGTGCAAACAGGACAGCCAGCACCAGCAAGGTGATGATACCGCGTACAGTGATCATAAAAAAGACCTCTCTTTCGGAAGAATTCCAACCCCAGTATACACCATCTGCCCCCGGAGAGCAACCGGAAAGCGCTGTCGGCTCAAACTTTTTTCGAAAAACGAAAATTTGGGCTTGCATTTGGACCAACGGAGTGGTATAATAAGCACGTTCCGATTCGGAGGATTAGCTCAGCTGGTTAGAGCACCTGCATCACACGCAGGGGGTCTGGGGTTCGAGTCCCTAATTCTCCACCAAACGTAAGGCCGTTTACCTGAAAAGGTAAGCGGCTTTTTTTGTACCTACGTGATTTTTGATATGCAAAAGTGAAGCAGATCCACTTTTGCATATTGATAATGAAACGTGTAGGAGGCTCCCTTTTCAGTCGTTTGTAGCAAGTTTGCAGCAGCTCTGTAGCAAAATTCGGAGAGGATCGGCAAAATGACCTCAGAATCCCGATTTTTGCGGATTTTTTGGTATAAAATTTTATCCTTGAATTTTGTGCAGAATGACAGGAGAACTTTTGGAGCGCTAGATTTTTTCCTTTCTTGAAAGTTTGGCGCTCTTTCGTTATAATAGAATTGAAAGAAGGTGAGCACAATGATTTTACAATACTATGTAACGGAATCTACTACCGGAAACCGAACGAATATAGAGATTGAAGCTGCAACAAAGGAAGATTTAGAAATCACAAAAAATGGTTGGCAGACTGTTTGGGATACCGAGTTCATCCTTGACCCGCAGAAAGAAAAGTATGTCGCAAAAACGGAAGCTGGTGAGATCATTGCACTTGGTGCCTACCGTGTTAGGGATGGAAGCGTAGCTGTTTATATTGCTTATATCGAAAGCCAACCGGAGAGCAATCCTACTCTGACAAAGCATAAGAAATATCAGGGAATCGGAAAAGCTATGATTGCATTCGGCATCCAGCTTTCCATTGATGCAAATTGCAACGGCGTGATTGTTTTTGAAGCCAAAACAAACGATTTGGAGCAACATTACATCCGGGATTTTGGCGCACGCCCGGTTGCATCGCTTTATCCGGACGGTCCTAAAACTTTTATGATTGCTGATCAAGCGGCAAAAGACATTTTCTCTTCGTATCTTTTCTAAAAAGGAGGAAACCACATGAAAGAATATAACACAAATAATATAGACATTGTGTTTTCTCCTATGTTAGATGAAACGATGTCGTGGCTGGATGAACTGCTTACAACTTGTAAACGGTTTAATGTGGATTACTATAATGCTTCGGAAAAAGACCGTGCTTTTGTGGAAGCAGTTGCGCGGAAAAATTATGGACTTAAACAGGCGTATGCCACAGGAAAACCGGCTTCTACCGTGGAACCGTTCTTCGGAATCCATCGTGTAGGCTGAATATGTAATGTTCGACTGCTATATCTGGTTCCTAACATATTACAATAGGCGGCCGTGTTACTATGGATATTGAAGTTAAACGAATGTCTCCTACTGCTTTGACCGCAGAGCGACACGTTATAATCTGCCGCCAAATCGCTTGAAGATGATCGAAAAAGAGGTACAGCGCAGAGCAAGAGTGCTTTTATGGTAAAAAAGAAACCGTCAAACGTAAGAGATTGCTATCTCATGCGTTGACGGTTTTTCTGGTTTGTGGAGATTATTCTCCTGGCAGAGCCAAAACTTCATCTTTGACCAGTTGATCGGCCTTGTCAAAGGCTTCGATCATCTGGTTGGCTTTCAGATGGAGATAGACTTCATCCAGCGTTTTGGATTTGGGTGTGTGCCCAACAGCACGTTTCAGGATATCCTTGTTGGCACCTGCGCGATCACAAAGGCTGGTGTAGGTATGGCGGGTACGGTGTTTATTTTTTTCTTACCATGCAGCGCTTTTTGAAGAACGCGATGCCATAACAGAGGATGTCATCATAGTCATCCCGGAAGTCCGCTGCATACATCCGGTCATTGATCTGCTGAATGGCAGTATCACAGGCATCCGGCAGAGCATCCAGAGTTTTTGCATACTTGGCTTCAAAAATTGCCACACGGCCATTGCGGATGTCCTTTACAATAACATCACTGCGTCCCTCGCCATGCTCTTTGTTGGATTCTACCACATAGCCAGCACCAGTAAAGATGCCTGCAAGGAAAGCGTGGTAAAAATCCTCCCGGTAGTCGTGGTAGCTGATGGTCATACGCAGCAGCTTGGTCATCTCTTTTGTCAGAGCCTCGTTGTTTCCGCTCCAGACTGCATCAAACAACGGGCTGCGGTTCCATGCCTTTGCACTGTCATCAAACCATTTGCTTACAGTGGTTTCAAAAATTTCCCGAATCTCTGCATTGGGAATCATCAGCGCAGAGCAGCCATCCGGCAGCGAATCTGTCAGATCCTTATCCCGCACCTTGGTCAGATAGCCTGTCAGATACAGCACACTCCAAAGATTTTCCTCCGAGGAGTGCAGATAATCGTAGGTCAGGTTTTCTTCAATATGCTGAACGATGGAGCCGCCAGCCATCAGCGTTTCGAGCTTTGTGGTGATATTGTCACCTGCATAGTCGATAAAAGAACGGATGATGGCGTTATCGCTGGTGTTTTTCCAATAGCTTTTCGGCTTCTGTGCTACACCATACTGGAAATCCCGCAGATAACTGATCACGTCCCACGGGCAATAAATGTCTGCATTGCCAAAATGATAACCGTCGTACCATGCCTTGATTTCAGCAGACTGCGATTCAAGACCGGCATCGTTCAGCATTTGATCGACATCTGCCTGTGTGAAACCAAAGGATTCACTCAACCGGGGAGAAAGAATCGTATCTGAAACGAAATTGTTCGTCCCGGTAAAGATGCTTTCTTTGGCAATTTTCAGGCAGCCAGTAACAACAGCAAAGTCGAGGGAGGTGTTGTCTTTGAGCGTGGTGCTCATTATAGCCCGCATCACGTCCAGCATCTGCGAATAATATCCGTTGCTGCTGGCTTTGGCAATGGGAACATCATACTCATCCAGAATGACGACCGCCGACTTTTTGAAATGGATTTCCAGCATCCGGGTCAACAGCAAAAAGCAGCTTTTGGTTTCATCCATGGATGCAGTGCGTCCCAGAATCCGCTTGAAGATGCCTTTGTCATCGTCAGAAATAGCATCGTCATCCAAAAGAAACTGATAATCCTGAAATGCAAATGCCAGCTTCATGCACAGCATTCCATAGGCACTTTCAAAGGTCAGACCGTCCGTATCCTTGAAAGAGAAAAATACCACAGGACACTGGTTCATCCATTTTTTGCAAAGCTCTGTATTTTTGGAGATCGCCAATCCCTCAAACATCTGCTTGCTGTCTTTGCGGATGTCAAGAAAATTTGCGAGAGTGCTCATACCGAGAGATTTTCCGAAACGGCGAGGACGAGTGATCAATGTTACTTCAGCGATACCACCGCTAAGAAGTTCAGAAATCAGATTGGTCTTGTCGATATAATAATACCCGCCTTCTCGAATCTTTTCAAAATTCGAGATTCCAACAGGAAACTGCAAATCTTTCATGCAATGCTCCTTTCCGCTCACAGAGGAGAGCTTTCAGAACTTACTACTGTAAGTGTACCATGAAATATAGAATCATACAAGAATCAAGTGACATCGAAATAGAGCAGTTTTATTATGCTGCGTTCAATCTGGTGGCTTTATAGCAGTCAGCGCACATTCCCTCATGGGTGGCGGCAAACTCTGCCGCCTGCATGATAGCCTCATTCACATCGAACATAGAGGCTGCTTCTACGGTGCGTTCTTCCACGCCGATCTTTTCACGGCGTCGGGTCTGAGGATTGTACTCCCATTTCGGGGTGGTATAGGTGTAAGGCACAGCTTCTTCACCTCTGCCCAGGCATACGCCCAGCTTACATAGGGCCCTCTGTGCATCGTTCTATGGCAAAGAACACAAAAAGGGATCCACTGCTCGAGGTTGAGCAGTGAATCCCTTTTACATGGCTTGGGGGTTGTTTTAGCCGCAGCGGCCGCAAGCGGCACAGGCGGCAGGGGTAGCAGCGCAGCCGCCCAAGGCGGTCTCCCGCAGTTCGGCAGGCAGGTGGCGGCCCACGGTGTACATGGTATCCAGCATTTGATCAAAGGGGATCAGCTGGTGGATGCCGCTGAGGGCCATCTCTGCTGCCACCAAGGCGTTGGCTACACCGGCAGCGTTGCGGTTCTGGCAGGGGTATTCCACCAGACCGCCCACCGGGTCACATACCAGACCCAGCATGTTCATCAGCACGGTAGAGGCTGCATCCAGACACTGCTGGGGGGTACCCCCCATGAGCTCCACGGCTGCAGAGGCTGCCATAGCAGACGCAACGCCTATCTCAGCCTGGCAGCCGCCTACAGCACCTGCCACCGTGGCATTTCGCATAGCCAGATAGCCCACAGCACCGGCGTTGTACAGAGCGTCTATGATGCGCTGGTCGGAGATGCGGTAGCACTCCTGAAGGGCCAGCATCATGCCCGGCACCACGCCTGCAGAACCTGCAGTGGGAGCCGCCACGATCAGCCCCATGGAGGCGTTCACCTCCAGCACTGCCATAGCGTAGATCATGGCCTTGCCCAGCACGTCACCGCAGATGCTCTTTTTGCGACCGTAATGAGCCTCCAGCTTTTTGGCCTCGCCGCCAATGAGTCCGCCCATGGACTTGATGGGCTTTTTCAGGGGCTGAGTGGCAGAGGTCCGCATGATCTCCCATGCTTTGTTCATGCGGTGGTCGGCGGCATCCCGGGGCATTTCGCCCAGAATGCACTCACGCTGACGCATTACTTCAGAAATAGGCAGCTGGTTTTGCTCACACAGCTCCAGCAGCTTTTCTGCGGAGTTAAAATCCATGTTCATCCAGTCTGCTCCTCCTTACGGCTGCACGATCATCACGTCGTTGATATTGGGGTTCTCCAGTAGCAGCTGGGCTACGCCCTCCGGCAGATGCTGGTCCGATTCCACGATGGTATAGGCTTTGTGTCCCTTTCCTTCACGGAACAGACGCATGAAGGCAATATTCACGCCCCGCTCACTGAGGATTTTGGTGATATGTGCCACCACGCCGGGCTTATCACGCTGCACCACGATGAGGGCATTGTACTCACCGGAGAAGTCTACTGCCACGCCGTTGATGCCCACGATGCGGACCTTGCCGCCGCCCAGAGACTCGCCTCGCACGGTCATGACCTGCCCGGCCTCGTTTTCCATACGGATATCCACCGTGTTGGGGTAGATGTCGGTCTCGGTCTCGTTGGGGGTAAAGCTGTAAGCCAGACCCCGCTCGGTGGCAATGGCGAAAGAGTCCCGGATGCGGGTATCATCGGCAGAGAAGCCCATGATACCGCCCAGCAGCGCACGGTCGGTGCCGTGGCCGTGATAGGTCTTGGCAAAGGAGCCGTAGAGGGTGAAGTCTACCCGCTTTAAGGGCGGGGCAATCATCTTCTGGGCCAAATAGGCAATGATCTCCGCACCGGCAGTATGAGAGCTGGAGGGTCCGATCATATTGGGACCAAGAACATCGAATACACTGATAAATGCCATGGGATATCACTCCTGTCAGTCAGAAGGTCTGGGCGGAAAACCGTTTCAGACCTTGGCTCCGCTCTTGTTGATAAACTTCTGGTAGATGGTCTCCACGATGACGCCGATGGCGTTGTCGCCGGAAACGTTGCAGGCAGTGCCGAAGGAGTCCTGAGTGATGTACAGGGCCACCATGATAGCGCAGATGGGGCCATTGGGGTCGCCGGCCTCAGCACCAAAGATCATGTACAGGAAGGGCAGAGCGGTCATGATGGAGCCGCCGGGAGCACCGGGAGAAGCCACCATGGCAACGCCCAGAGTCATGATGAAAGGCACCACGATGCTCAGGCTGATGGGCAGCTGGTTCATCAGGCAGACAGCGGTAGCGCAGGCGGTGATGGTGATCATGGAGCCTGCCATGTGGATGTTGGCGCACAGAGGAACCACGAAGTTGCGGATCTGCTCGCTGACGCCGTCAGCAGCTGCACACTGCAGGTTGACAGGGATGGTAGCAGCAGAGGACTGGGTGCCCAGAGCGGTGGTGTAGCCGGGGATCTGGTTGCGGAGCATCTTGAGGGGGCTCTTGTGGCTCACAGCACCTGCAACGCAGAACTGCAGGAAGATGCAGACCAGATGCATGATGATGACCACAAGGAACACCTTCCACAGGATGCCCAGAATGGCAAAGGTCTTGCCGGACTTGGTCATGTCGATAAAGGTGCCGCAGACGTACAGGGGCAGCAGAGGGATGATGATAGAGTGCAGGACCTGATCGATGATGCCGGAGAAATCCTTCATGCCATTATAAAGGGTATCGCCGATGGTCTTGCCCCGCAGGGTGGACAGGCACAGGCCCATCACAAAGGCCAGAACAACAGCAGAGAGAGTGTCAAGGATCGGGGGGATGGAGATGGAGAGGTAGCTGGCCAGAGAGTTGTCAGCAGTTGCAGCGATCTGCTCCAGAGCACCTTCGCTCATAAAGCTAGGGAACAGGCTGGCAGACACCAGATAGGATGCAGAGCCAGCGATCAGGGTGGAACCGTAGGCCAGTGCCACAGTGATGATGAGCAGCTTGCCTGCGCCGCTCTTCAAATCAGCGATACCCATGGTAACATAGGCCACGATCATCAGAGGGATGATGAACTTCAGGAACGAGCTGAAGATTCCAGATGCGGTAACGACCACGCGGCAGAACCACACCGGGAAGAACTGGCCGATGATGATGCCCAGCACAATGGCGATGACCAGCTTCGGCAGCAATCCGAGCTTCGCTTTTTTCTTTTCCATAGAGAATTTTCCTCCTTTTTTCCACTCGGTCAGGTGCCCTGCGGTGCTCTCTTTCCCATCAAAGCATTCGACCGATTTTCTGAAACGTCAAAATAAACCTTGACGTGTTGACACATTTAGTTTAACATATACATACACATGATTCAAATTCATAAAAATAAATTTATGGTTTAAAAATCTTAATAGTAAAGGAGCTTTGCCATGGAAGTGCGTCAGCTGAACACTTTGATCCGTGCGGCCCAGTTCCAGAGCTTTTCCAAGGCTGCGGAAAGTCTGGGCTATTCCCAGTCTGCCGTGACAGTGCAGATCAAGGCACTGGAAGAAGAATTGGGCGTGCGGCTGTTTGATCGCATGGGCAAGCGGGTAATATTGACTACGCAGGGACGTCGTTTCTTGGAATATGCCCATTCCATTCTGGATACCATCCACAGTGCCCGTCAGGCCATGAGCGACGATACGGACCTGAACGGATGCCTGCACATCGGCACTCTGGAGTCTCTCTGTTTTTTCCGTCTGCCCGGGCTGATGCGGCAGTTCCGACGGGAAAACCCCGGGGTGAGCCTGCGTGTCACCACCGGCTCCCCGGAGGAACTGATCGAAAAAATGGAGCGAGGAGATGTGGATCTGATCTGCATTCTGGATGAGCCTCGCTACTCCAACAGCTGGCACAAGTGCAACGAGGTGCCGGAGGAGGTGGTGTTCGTGGCCTCTCCGGGCTTGGACCTGGGCCACCCGGGCCCCTACCGGGTGGAGGAACTGCTGGACAAGCCCTTTTTCCTCACAGAGCGCAATGCCAACTACCGCCACACCTTTGATAACTTTCTGGCCTCCCGGCAGATCGAGCTGACCCCGGCGCTGGAGATCAGTGACACTGCCTTTATTATTAAAATGTTGGAACGTTCCTCCGGCATTTCGCTGCTGCCCCATTTTGCGGTGACGGAGTCCGCTGCAAGAGGGGGGCTGCGGATCCTGGAGGTGTCGGACTTCCGGCTCACCATGTACCGCCAGATGTTCTACCACTGCGACAAGTGCTGTACCCGGGAGATGCGTGCTTTTATCCATCTGGCCTCCGGGCCGGACCTTCCCCTGTGACAGCCCAGAGAATAAACAGAAGGATCAGCGTCCCAGACTGTGATATGTGCCCAGTTTTCTGGACGCTGGGGGCTGCGGAAAGCGGATCTTTATTTGTCAGAATTTCTCAAATGGAAAACGCAGCGGCATGGAATGGAATGCCGCTGCGTTTTTCTTGTTTGAGGTCAGACGGTGCTGCCCCGAAAGAGTGAAGACGTAAAATTTTATCGCGGAATTTTGTGCAGGGTGATAAAATTGAACTGCGGGCATGGAATCCTCCAAAAGGAGAGGGAGGATATGCTATAATGAAACTGATTTATGGGATGTCGGATGTGGGCGCTGTTTGATAAGAGCGCTCACGAGAGGAGGCGGCAGCGGATGGACCTGCATTCGGAGCGACTGGAAGCGAAGCTGAAAGCAGTGGACTGGGCCGTGCGGGATGTACTGGTGGGTACTATGCGCAGCCTGCAGCAGCTGGATATTTGCCGGAAGGACTGCTTTTATTACATCCCCGCAGAGCGCCTGCAGGACAGCGATTTTCCTGTCCGCTATGTGGCCCTTTACCAGTCACAGTATGTGTTCGGCCCGCAGGCAGGTGTCCGGTACTACGGCGAAGTCACGAAATGCAGCGCCGTCCGCTGGAGCGCTATCACAGAGGTCAGCCCCCGGAGAGGGACGGAAGAAAACCTTTATTACCGCTTCGACATCCGGGAATGGAAGCAGCTGAACCGGCCCATCGAGGCCAAAGAAACGGGCTTTGTAAGAGATTTTACCAACCTGTTCCTGCTGGAGCACAGTGTCCAGACGCCGGAACTCTGGCTCCGCACGGAAGAGGAATACCGCCTTTGTTCGGCCCTGAAGTGGGCCGTCTGGGGCGACACCATCAATGAACCGGACAACGGCCTTGCATTTGAATTCCGGGGCTTCACCGTGAGCTTTGCGGAGGGAAAAATCTTCGTCTCGGATAAGGGCCGCACTTTTGCGCGGTATGAGCTCTCGCATTTTTTGCAGGATCCCGGTGCTGTGGTCCGGGGCATCCGAAGAGAATGCCTCCGGAGGGATTCCATGAGGGAACTCTCGGAGATTTGAATCGTTCCTTTTATCTACTTCTGCACTCCTGCGGCGCACTGCTCGATGAACTGCTTGGCGACGCGGGGGCTGCGGCCTCCGGCACGGATGGCGAAGGCTTCGGCCTTGGTCAGCAGCTCGTCGTGGGGCATCTCGATGCCGTGCTGCTTGGCCAGCTCGGTGAGGATGACCTCGAACCGGGCTTTCTCGGGCCGCTGGAAGGTGACGGTGAGGCCGAACCGGGCCGAAAGGCTCATCAGCTCCTGACGGGTGTCGGCCTCGTGGATGTCATCGCCGGTGCGGTCAGAGAGGGTCTCCTTGATGAGGTGGCGGCGGTTGGAGGTAGCGTAAACGGCGATGTTCCGGGCTCTGCCGCCCACGCTGCCCTCGAGGATGGCTTTCAGGGCCGCAAAGTTGTCGTCGTTGGCCGTGAAGCTCAGATCGTCGATGAAGAGGATGAACTTCAGCGGGTTCGCGGCCAGCTTGTCCATCAAATCGGGGATCTGATAGAGCTGGTTCTTCTTGACTTCCACGAGGCGCAGGCCGTCGGCGGCGAACTCGTTGGCGATGGCCTTGACGGTGCTGGATTTGCCCGTACCGGCGTCGCCGTAGAGCAGGACATTGTTGGCGGGCATCCCGGCCAGCAGGGCGCGGGTGTTGGCGATGACCTTCTCCCGCTCCTGCTCGTAGCCCGGCAGCTCGTCGAGGCGCTGGGGGTCGGGGTAGCGCACCGGCACCAGCTGGCCGTTCTCGACCGTGAAGACGTGGTGCTTGGCGAACATTCCGTAGCCCTTTTTGCCCACCTCGCTCATCCGCTGGGCGTAGGCGGCGTGGAGGTCGATGGCCTTCGTCTCCCACCGGGGCAGGAAGGGCAGCTTGTCGGCGGCACCGGCGGCGTCCAGAAGCTCGTCCAGCGTCAGGCTGCACAGCTGCCGCAGGAAGTCCAGCTCATTGTCCAGTGCAGTCTGCAAGACGGGCGGCACCTCGCTGACAGCTGCCTGCCGGACGCAGACCGTCTCGGCTTCGAGGACGGCAGCGGAAAGGTATTCGCCAAAGCTGGTGGTGTGCTCGAAGAGGGCTGCTTCGAAGGAAGCGGCCGCGTCGCACACGGCTCCCGTGCTCTGGGGGGCAGCGGCCATCCGGTCGGTGAGGTCAACAAATTTTGCAATGACGTCATCGTCCAGCAGGGCGCGGAAGATGACCAGCCCGTGGAGCCGAGCGTTCCATTCTGTGAGGTTCATAATATCCCTTTCTATAATTGGCTCTCTCTTTGGGAGAGCTGGCGCGGGAGCGCCTGAGAGGGCAAGCACTGTGCGATAAAGCCCACCGCACAGCGATAGGCAGGCTCTTTGTCAGAGCGATACGATCGCTGAGCTTGTGTGGCTTTGCCGGCGGCCTTGCCCTCTCCGTCATCGCAGGCGATGACACCTCTCCCAAAGGGAGAGGCTATGCTTTAAGTAAAGTCGGTTACTCAGAATTATACAGCGATGTAAGGCCCTGCGCAAGATGGTGTTTAATTATCTTCATGTTTGCCATGATTCACGTTACAAATCGTCGATTGACAACAGCCCGATTTATAGTATAATTGACCCAACAAATGCACAGATGGGAAAAAGTAACGCAGGATACCCGCTTTTCAGAGAGCTGCCGGACGATGTAAGGCAGCAGGCGGCCCGGCGCGGAATCCTCCCGGAGCAGCCTGCTGAAGGACGATTATGGGATGTCTGCTAAGCAGAGCCGGTGGCGGCCGTTAGAGCGCAGGGCTTTGTTGGAAGCCCGTGAGAGGGCGCGGAAAGCGTCAACGAGAGTGGTACCGCAGAGAGTTTTGGATTGATTCCAGGTCTTTGTCTCTTGGATAAGGAGACAGAGACCTTTTGTTTATCAGGTACTGCTCCAAAGAAGCCGTTTTCATAAGCATTGCACACCGCCTGAGCGGTCTTTTTGCTCGCATACTGCGTTGCTTCTCCTTGCAATCCACCAAGGATTGCTGCGGAAAATCGCCTTGTCTGCGGAGCAAAAATCCTCGTCATTCGGCGCACCCCGCTTACGAAAACAGCTTCTGAGAGTGTTTGGGAAAAAAGTGTGTAAAGTGGAAAATGGAAACGGAAACAGGAGAAACTCGCCATGCAGTTGAACGGTTCTCAAATCTTTGTGGAGGTGCTCTGTGAGCAGGGGGTGGACACCCTCTTCGGCTACCCCGGCGGCGCAGTGCTGAACCTCTACGACGAGCTGTACAAAAACGCCGACCGCATCACCCATGTGCTGACCGCCCACGAGCAGGGCGCATCCCACGCGGCGGACGGCTACGCCCGTGCAACGGGCCGCACCGGCGTGGTGCTGGCCACCAGCGGCCCGGGCGCAACGAACCTCGTCACCGGCATTGCCACCGCCTATATGGACTCTGTGCCGATGGTGGCCTTCACCGGCAACGTGGCCACGGAGGGTCTGGGCAAGGACGGCTTTCAGGAAGCCTACATCGAGGGCATCACGATGCCCATCACCAAGCACAACTTCACGGTGCGCCGGGTCGAAGACCTGGCCGACACCATGCGTGCGGCTTTCCGCATCGCCCAGAGCGGCCGCAAAGGCCCGGTGCTGGTGGACATCCCGAAGGATGTCACCGCTGCGGTGTGTGAGTTCACCCCGAAAAAGCCGGAGCCCATCCGCACCGTGACCACCTTCAACGAAGAGCAGGTCAAGTGGGCGGCAGAGATCATCAACGGCGCACAGCGCCCGCTGGTCTACTTCGGCGGCGGCGTCCGCTCGGCGGCCAGCTGCCAGCCCCTGCGTGACCTTCTGAAAAAGGCTGAGATCCCGGCCGCTTATACCCTGATGGCCGCAGGCGTCGTGCCTTACGGCGACCCGATGAACATCGGCATGGTGGGTATGCACGGCTGCTACACCTCGAACCGGGCGGTGGCCGACTGCGATGTCCTTATCGCGGTGGGCGCCCGCTTCTCCGACCGCGTGGCCCTGAACCCCAAGACCTTCGCCAAGAATGCGACCATCATCCAGATCGACATCGACGCCAGCGAGCTGGGCAAGAATGTGGATGTTGACCTTGCCATCGTGGGTGACGCCGCCTATGTGCTGAACGCCATGCTCCCGATGATCGAGGACAAGAAGCATCCCGACTGGATGAAGATGATCCGCGAGTGGCAGGCACAGGATTACCACCCGGTGTCCGACGCCTCCCGCCTGATGCCCCATCAGGTCATCGGCGAGGTCTGCAAGCAGTGCGGCCCCGAGGCGGTCTACGTCACCGATGTGGGCCAGCACCAGATGTGGGCGGCACAGTACATCCGCCACACCAAGAGCCGCGGCTTCATCACCAGCGGCGGCCTCGGCACCATGGGCTTCGGCTACGGCGCAGCCATCGGCGCACAGATGGCGCTGGGCCGCGGCCAGCGGGTGGTCATGTTCACCGGCGACGGCTCCTTCCACATGAACCTCAACGAAGCCTGCACTGCTGTCAGCTACGAGCTGCCCATCATCACCGTCATCTTCAACAATCAGGTGCTTGGCATGGTGCGCCAGTGGCAGACCGCTTTCTATGGCAAGCGCTTCTCCCAGACCGACCCCCACCGCAAGACCAACTTCGTCAAGCTGGCCGAGGGCTTCGGCCTCAAGGGCTACCACTGCGAGAACCTGGCCCAGTTCCAGGAGGCATTCGCCGACGCTCTGAAGCGGAAAGGCCCCACCTGGATCGAGTGCATGATCGACAAGGACGAAAAGGTCCTGCCCATGATCCCCGGCGGCGGCGACATCAACGACATCATCATGAAATAAGGAGGACACAGCGACATGGAATCCAATCAGCGCAGGGTCATCAGCCTGCTGGTGGACAACCAGAGCGGCGTTCTGGCCCGGGTGTCCAGCCTGTTCTGCCGCAGAGGCTTCAATATCGACAGCCTGACCGTTTCGGCCACCAACGACCCCACCGTCAGCCGCATCACCGTTTCCGTCTCGGGTACCGAAAAGGAGCTCCAGCAGCTCATCCTCCAGACCGAGCGTCTGGAAGTCACCCGTCAGGTCTTCGTACTCAACGAGTCCACCGCCCTCGAGCGGGAGCTGCTCCTGCTCAAGGTGATGGCAAATGTCACCAACCGCGCAGAGCTGCGGGAGATCGCCGGTATCTACAAGGCAAAGATCATCGACCTGTCGCCCGACAGCATGGTCTTTGAGCTGACGGGCCGTCCCGAAAAGATCGACGCCTTCCTGAAGCTCATGGCGGACTATCAGATCCTGGAGCAGTGCCGCACCGGCGTCACCGCCCTCGAGCGCGGCGGGATGCATCAGCATATGCAGAAGCCCGCGCAGGAGGTAAGAGAGGCACAGCTCCCGCTGCCCGGCACGAGATGCCGCTAAAGCCCTCTCAGTCTGCTTCGCAGACAGCTCCCCCAGAGGGGGAGCCATTGGCAGGCCGGGCCGCTTGAAGCTGGACGCTGAAAGCGCGATATGGCGCAAAAGCGCAGGCCCTGCTACAGAGGCAAATTTGCTTTTCCGCTCCCCAGTGAGCGAAAAATATAGGATGCTTATCATTCATTCTTATACTGAAATAAGTAAAAAACAAAAGGAGAACAACTACCATGGCTATCAAGAAATACTACGATTCCGACTGCAACCTCGGCGTGCTGGACGGCAAGACCGTCGCTGTCATCGGCTTCGGCAGCCAGGGCCACGCACATTCCGAGAACCTCGCTGAGAGCGGCGTCAATGTCGTCGTCGGCCTGCGCAAGGGTTCTGCTCACTGGGAAAAGGCTTCTGAGTTCGCTGCAACTCATCCCAACTTCAAGGTCATGGAGGTCGAGGAGGCTGCCAAGGCCGGCGACGTCGTCATGATGCTGGTCCCCGATGAGCTGTGCGCTGACATCTACAACAAACAGGTCGCTCCCTACATGACCGAGGGCAAGGCTCTGGCTTTCGCACACGGCTTCAACATCCACTTCAAGACCATCACCGCTCCCAAGAATGTTGACGTCATCATGATCGCTCCCAAGGGTCCCGGCCACATCGTCCGCCGCCTGTACACCGAGGGCGAGGGCTGCCCCTCTCTGATCTGTGTCGAGCAGGACTTCACCGGCAAGGCGAAGGACATCGCTCTGGCATACGCTTCCGGCATCGGTGCCGGCCGTGCCGGCATCCTCGAGACCACCTTCAAGGAGGAGACCGAGACCGACCTGTTCGGCGAGCAGGCTGTCCTGTGCGGCGGCGTCTGCGAGCTCATCCACGCTGGCTTCGACACTCTGGTCGAGGCTGGCTACGAGCCCGAGATGGCCTACTTCGAGACCTGCCACGAGATGAAGCTCATCGTTGACCTCATCAACGAGGGCGGCTTCTCCAAGATGCGTTACTCCATCTCCAACACCGCTGAGTACGGCGACTACCGCACCGGCAAGCGCCTCATCACCGCGGAGACCCGCAAGGAGATGAAGAAGGTCCTGACCGAGATCCAGGACGGCACCTTCGCTTCCGAGTTCCTGACCGAGATGAGCCCCAACGGCGGCCGCAAGGTCCACTTCCTCGCTCAGCGCCGCATGGAGGCCGAGCACCCCATCGAGAAGGTGGGCGCAGAGCTGCGCGGCATGATGAGCTGGCTGAAGAAGTAAGCCCTCTCAGTCGCTGACGCGACAAGGTCGGGTTGCGGCTCCCAGCATCTGCTTCGCTCTCGCTCGCATCCTGCTGGCCGCTGCCCCAACAGTTCCTCCCTGTTTCCGCTACTGGCGGCGGTCGTCGCCGTTGCTCCCAAGGGGAGAGCCACTGGCGTGTCGGTAAAGCCCACGCTGGACGATTTGAGTTTATTTGGATGGAAAGCGCCGGGCGCTGTTCTCGCACTCAGCTGCATGGATACTTGCTCTTTTATCAGGAGCGAATGGAGTTTGATGCCGCTGAAGAATGAGAGCGGAGCCCGGCATTTTGTGATAGAGGCAAAAGCCTGCCCGGCCTGCCAATGGCTCCCCCTCTGGGGGAGCTGGCAGCGCCAGCAGGCGATGCCTGAGAGGGTATAACATGAGAAGTGACAACGTGACCAAAGGCTCGGAGCGCGCGCCCAACCGAAGCCTGTTTTACGCCCTGGGCTACACCCCGGAAGAGCTGGACCGCCCCCTCATCGGTGTGGTGAGCGCCTACAGCGAGATCGTCCCCGGCCACATGAATCTGGATAAGATCGCCGACGCCGTCAAGGCAGGCGTCCAGATGGCAGGCGGCACCCCCATCCTCATCCCGGCCATCGGCGTCTGCGACGGCATCGCCATGGGCCATGTGGGCATGAAGTACAGCCTCGCTTCCCGCGAGCTCATCTGCGACAGCGTGGAGACCATGCTGATGGCTCATCAGCTGGACGGTCTGGTGCTGGTGCCTAACTGCGATAAGATCGTTCCCGGCATGGTCATGGCCGCTGTCCGCATGGATGTGCCTGCCGTGGTCTGCTCCGGCGGCCCCATGCTGGCCGGCACCTACGGCGGCGAGGAAGTCAGCCTTTCCAAGATGTTCGAGGCCGTGGGCGCCTATAAGGCCGGCATGATCACCGACGAGCAGCTGGAAGACTGCACCTGCAACTGCTGCCCCAGCTGCGGCAGCTGCTCCGGCATGTACACCGCCAACAGCATGAACTGCCTGTGCGAGGCCATCGGCATCGCACTGCCCGGCAACGGCACCATCCCCGCCGTCTACTCCAAGCGCCTGCTGCTGGCAAAGCACGCCGGTATGGCCATTATGGATATGGTGAAGAAGGGCATCACCGCCCGCCAGATCATCAACGAGCGCTCCATCCGCAATGCGCTGACCTGCGATATGGCGCTGGGCTGCTCCACCAACACCGTCCTCCACCTGCTGGCCATCGCCTACGAGGCCGGTGTGCCGATCGACCTGAAGCTTTTCAATGAGATCAGCGCCAAGACCCCGAACCTCTGCCATCTGGCCCCCGCAGGCCCCACCCACATGCCCGACCTCTACGCCGCCGGCGGCATCCCCGCCGTGCAGGCAGAGCTGGCCAAGAAGGGCCTGCTGGACCTGGATGTCCCCACCGTCACCGGCAAGACCCTCGGCGAGAACATCAAGGGCGCTCACATCCTGAACGACAAGGCCATCCGGCCTATCGAAAATCCCTATTCTCAGACCGGCGGCCTGCAGATTTTGTGGGGCAACATTGCCCCCGATGGCTGCGTCGTCAAGCGCAGCGCCGTGGCCCCCGAGATGCAGGAGCACTCCGGCCCGGCCCGCGTCTTCAACAGCGAGGAAACGGCCATCGCCGCCATCTATGCGGGCAAGATCGTCCCGGGCGACGTGGTGGTCATCCGCTACGAAGGCCCCAAGGGAGGCCCCGGTATGCGTGAGATGCTCAACCCCACCTCCGCTCTGGCCGGCATGAAGCTGGACAAGACCGTGGCCCTCATCACCGATGGCCGCTTCTCCGGCGCTTCCCGCGGCGCTGCCATTGGCCACGTCAGCCCGGAGGCTGCTTCCGGCGGCCCCATCGGCCTTGTTGAGGAAGGGGACACCATCCACATCAACATCCCCAACGCCAGCATCACGCTGGAAGTGCCCGATGAGGTGCTGGCCCAGCGCAAGGCAAAGTATGTCGCTCCCGAGCCCAACATCAAGACCGGCTGGCTGAGCCGCTACGCCCGCATGGTCACCAGCGCAAACCTCGGCGCAGTGCTGAAGTAAGGCGCATTTTCTGCAGCACCAAAGCATCCCCTGCAGGGCCCGGCCGGGCAATGGCCGGAAAGGCTGCAGGGGATGCTTTTTTGTTTTGGCCCGGGGCGCAAAAAAGCCTCGGGCCGCAGGGCTCCGGGGCAGGGGAATCAAGCCTCAAAAATAACCACGGCGAGGAGGAAAGTCTGCTCCCCGATGGTTTTGTGGGCGGCGGCGATCCTCAGGTGAGTGGCGTTTTTGGCTGCCTCATCGAAATCTCCAGAAACAACGACAGGCGTCGAAACCGTAACCAACTGAAGCGTTTCCAACGGTGCAAAGTTAGTGAGGCCCGTGACATCTGTTGCATAGAAGACGGTGCAGGAAGCGTCCTCGTAGTTGCTCAGGCGCTGCTGCAGAGCATCAGCGACGGTAGTGGTGCCGCTGATCACTGCATCTTTATCAAGGTCATGATTGCCAGTCGTACTCATCCAGTTCGTGTCAAACAGGGGGACAATATCACGGCGGAGCTCGGGAACCTGATAGCTTACCGAGATTTCATTTGTGTTTTCACTCTGAGAGCAGGCATACTTCATATAATCGGCAATACCTTCGGCGACTGCACGATCCGGAGACGTTGCCTTGCCGCATCCGGTGAGCAGGGCCAGAGCCATGACGCCTGCAAGGATGAGGGCGAGAATTTTTTTGGCGGATTTCATAAAAAGACCTCCTTATCCGGTGTTGAACAAAATATTTCCTCCGAATAAGAACGGAGGTTTAGGTTATTATACCCCCCCCC
>OHJZ01000394.1_pt1 | contig 26414 bp, 24 predicted proteins | sample 1568691 | NCBI WGS metagenome assembly OHJZ01 (sample SAMEA3879593, study PRJEB24766) | human gut metagenome | biome: human-associated habitat; feature: feces | place: USA | collected 1985/1987
AGGTCGTTGTCAATCTCGACCTGCTGCGGATGCTGTCCCGGTGCAATTTTCAGCACGGACAGAGTGTTCTCTTCCATGTGAATCCTCCTTTTTTCTGTTCAGCCCGATCTCACCGCTCCGTGCCGCCTGCATCAAAGCTGCCGCGAAGAAGCCGAAAATAGCACCCGCTTCAAAAAAAGCGAAACCGATAAAAAAGTTCAGCATAGCACACCTCAGTCGATGCAGATGCAGGTCAGCTTCTGCCCATCTGCCATCAGGGTGGTGCTGTGACTTTCCATATAGGTCTGAAAGCGGTAAATGTCCTCCACCGTCAGGGACACGATGGCACTGTGCCCATCGGTGCGGTAGAAGATGACCGGGCCGGTCAGGTACCGCTTGCCAGCCAGCTTGAGGACCTGCGCCGGATTGTAGCTGATAAACAGCGGCGCACCCTTCACGGAAATCAGAGCGTCGCCCTCATCGAAACAGGGCAGAATGGAAGGGGCATCCTCCTCCATGATAATGGTCAGTTCCATGTCCGGGCCGATGGCGGCAAGGTAGACATTCTCGCTTGCCATTTTGCTCAAACAGGATGCCGCCTGCTTCAACACAGACAAGATGTTTACATCCACCGTGATCTGCGGAGCATGGGTTGCGGAGTGAAAAGGAATGGTATTGTTCATAGGCGTTACCTCCAAATTTTTGCAAAAATAAAAGACCCAAGCGGGTCTTATCGGCTTATACGCCGTCAACGCTCGTTGCCACGCTGACGTTTTTTCTGCCACGCATCCAGAAGCTGGATGATTTTTTCTTCCATTTGCCGAGGCGTATAGCTGCGTGGAAAGTATTTTCGCAGGATGTCGTTTTTGATAGTTACGGTGTCCTGCTCACTCTTCTTTTCCTGCCCCAAAATATCAAACGCCTTTTCATAGGTGAACTCACCACACTGCGCCATCTTCTTTAGTTGCTGAGCCTGCGATACAGATGGGGCATTTTGGGTACCATCCATGGCTTCTAAAAAATCCCGCTGTTGGCTTTCGTCCAGATAGGACAGTTCCACAGCGGGATTAAAGGAGATCTTCTTTTCGTCTACCATGTCCAGCAGTTCGGGGATAAGGTTGGTCAGACGGATGAAGCGGCGAATAGTATCTTTACTTACCCCAGCATCATCGCCAACTTTTTCGACGGACAACTTCTGCGCAACTTGCGTAGAAGTTAAATCTGACCTAGCACCTTGATTTTTTATTGCATCCAGCTTCATTTTGTAGGCAAAAGCCCGTTCACTGGGAAGGATGTGTTCACGCTGAAGATTGGAATCCACCATCAATATCACAGCAGCATCGTCCGACATCTGCCGCACAATGACCGGCAGGGTATCCAGCCCGGCAAGTTTAGCCGCATACTGGCGGCGGTGCCCGGAGATGATCTCGTAGCCGTCACCGTCCGGGCGAGGGCGGGCAATCAGCGGAGCCAGCACACCGTACTGTGCGATACTCTCCACCGTCCGGGTCATCGTCCAACACCTTGAAGGGGTGGTTGGTGAAGGGGTGCAGCGCATCAATGGGAATCTGCTGTACCTGCTCCCGCTGTTCCTCCTGTCGGTTTTCTTCGGTGGAAAACAGGTCATCTAGCCCTTTCAGAGCTAAGTTTCCGCTGTCGATCGGCATCCGCCTGCGCCTCCTTTGCAAGAGATTTGTAGGCTTCTGCCACCTTGCCCTTGGGGTCATAGGCAAAGATGCTTTTGCCTGCCGCACTGGTTTCTGCCGCTCGGACAGACCGCGGAATGGTCTGCTCAAACACCTTCAGGTGCTTTCCGTATGCCTGCCGGATCAGATTGCTGATCTGCTTTCCGTAGTTGGTGCGGTTGTCGGTCATGGTAAGCAAAATGCCCTCAATTTTCAGTTTCGGATTGATCTGCCGCCGGACTTTCTGCACCGTCTGCAAAAGCTGTTCCAGACCCTCTGCAGACAGGTATTGTGCCTGCACAGGAATCAGGGCGGCGTCTGCCGCCGCCAGTGCGTTGATGGTGAGCATCCCCAGCGAGGGCATACAGTCCAGCAGAATAAAATCGTACTCCCGCTTGGCACTGTCCAGCACCTGCTTGAGCATCTTTTCCCGGTTCATGCTGTTCACAAGGGCAACTTCAAGCCCTGCCAGTTCAATGTTTGTCGGGATCAGGTCAACGCCCTCTGCGTGGTGCAGAATGCCCTCGCCGGGCTGGATGGGCTGGTCGTTCATGGCTTTTGCCATCAGGGTGGAAAGAGTGGTGGGCAGTTCATCGGGCTGCTGCCAGCCCATGCTGATGGTCAAACTGCCCTGTGGGTCAGTGTCCACCAACAGGACTTTTTTTCCCTCCATCGCCAGCCCAATGCCCAGATTCTCACAGGTGGTGCTTTTCCCCACACCGCCTTTTTGATTGGTGACTGCGATAATCATAGCTTTCTTTGCGATAACATCACCCCGCCTTCGGTGAACCACGCGCAAAGTCGTGGTTCGTCTTGTTCTGATAGTAGAGGTTCATGGTGGTGGGCGCATTGTAGAGCATCGCCAGCAGATACTGCTTCATGTTCCGCACTGGGGCGGTGTTTTCTGCCAGACAGCCCAGCACGAAACGGATGTGGTCAGCATTCAGTTTTTTCAGCCGACTGCGTACCACCTCGGTGGGCTTGTCATCTCCGGCGATCCGCAACATCTTGCGTTTGGTAGAACAGGTGTCCACAAGCAGGTCTACGATCTGGTAGATGGTGTCCTCATCGTCCGGGCAGAGCCGGAGCAGAAGGTCTACCTCCAATGCCTGATAAAAATAATCTTCGAGCTGCTCCCGGATGCCCCCGGAATAGATAGGGTCAGGATCGTTCCACTCTGTTTTATTCTTATCAGTCTTATTTGCTTGCGGTTTTGGCTGCACCAGAATTGCGCTTTCAGCAGCACCAGAATTGCTGTTTGGGCAATTCTGTACTTGCGCTTTTGGCAAGCCGGAAGAAAAGTCCTTGACGTAGATCAGGCTGGGTCTGCCCAGACCACGGCGTTTACGCTCGATGAGGTCGGTGTCCTCCAGTTCCCGGAACAGCTTGACCGCCTTGTGCTCGGCGCAGCAGAGGGATTCCTGCACTTCCCGGACGGTGTAGATGATATACACCCGACCCTGCTCGTCCAGCCAGCCGTTCTTTGCAGATAGGCTCATGCGGTCCAGCAGAATGCCGTACAGCGTCCGGGCATCGGTGGAGATCTGCCGGAAGCGGTGGTCTTGGAACAGCGCCTTGGGGATGCGGAAATAGGAGAACAATTCGCCCGACTGACCATAGAAGTAGTCGTAACTCATGGTATTAACGGATCATCAACTCACGGTCTGCGGCACCTTTCATATACATAGCTTCTGCGATATCACATTCTGCCAGTATGACTGCGGATTCCAAATCAAGGTACTTGCGTTTCTGCTCATCGTTCAGCATCCGAAAGAACTCCCGTTCGATTGCGTCACGCTTACTTGCTGCCGGTTGGTAGCGCGGTGTTTTCAGCAGTTCCTCCCATTCAGGCTGTACCGCTTTGTTAAAATAGTTCAGCATAAAGTCTTTATCCATAGGCATCCTCCTTTTGAAATGTGTTGTGGACAAAAATAAAAGCGCAGATTCAATACTTTCTTGTTGAATCGCACTTAATTTGTGATATAATTTGTATATTACAATCGTCTTGTACGCAGAAATGTCGTAGCTAGAGTAAAAAGAGAGTTGCTATCTGAGGAGATGCGGTGCCATGAAATTTGATATGGTGACAATTAAGAATTTCCGAAATTTTGAAAACATATCGGTAGCGTTGACAAATAAAAATGTTCTTTTTGGCATGAATGATGTTGGAAAAACCAATTTCTTATATGCATTAAGATTTGTTTTTGATAAGGACATTAGGCGACAGAACTTTAATGATACAGATTATTACAAGAAACATATAGGATCTCCGATTGAAATTATTGTGACGATTGATATTAGCGATCAAGGTGATTCGGACAGTCAGAAACTCCGGGCAAAGCTAAAAGGTGCACTTCTTTCAGGGCAAAATAAAGTCTATATTAAAGTAGCAGCCTCCTACGATGAAAAAGAAATGGTTGGCGTACCTATTCTATATTGGGGTGGCGACTTGAATGAACTTGAGGAAATGAAAGTTCATGGAACTTTTTTTGAAATAGATTATGTATTCAATGTTATTTACATAGATGCATATGTGGATTTGTATGCTCTTTTCAAGAAAAATGCTAATACGCTTCTTGCAAACAATGACGAGCAAGATAGAAGTACCCTAGAAGATATTCAGCAAACTTGTAACAGTTTAAATGCACAGATTTCCAGTTTGTCTGGCATAAAAAGTTTTGAAGAAAAAATTGCTCCAGAATATAGAAAGTTTAGACATGAAGCTGTAACGGTATCTGTAAAGTCTGAAATTGCTGTAAAAGGTCTTTATTCCAATATTGTTCCCTACATCAAACAAGATGCGGATGATTCTCTATATCCCACCTCAGGTGAAGGACGCAAGAAATTATTAGTGTATTCTATTTTTGATTTGCTTTCTAAAGAGGAAGAAGATAAGAAAATCAATTTGTTTTTAATAGAAGAGCCTGAAAACCATTTGCATCGCTCTATGCAAATTGCATTATCGCATGTATTATTTTCTGAAAACAAGTATCGGTATTTATTTATAACAACACATTCACCATATGTACTGGCAGAAATGGATCAGGTGAATCTAGTTCGCATATACAATGCTGATAAAATCGTAAGCCGCAGTGTTCTCTATGTTGTTCCCGAAGAATTCAAAGAGCAGCGCAAGATGCTAAATCGCGGATTGACAGAAGCTATTTTTGCCGATAAAGTTTTGCTCGTTGAAGGACCTTCTGAAATGGTTTTATTCGGAAAAGTTCTTTCTGAAAAGAATCCATTTTATGAAGCTGATGGGATTTATATACTTTCGGTGGGGGGATTTGGATTTAAGCCTTACCAATCAATATTGAACGCATTGAAAATTTATAATGTTGTGAAAACAGATAACGACTTAAGAAAGCCGCGTAACAAAGAGACATATAGCGTGTTAGGTTTTATGCGATTAAATGGTCTTATTGGTGAAACTATTCTTCCGGAAGATCCTGTAAATGAAAAGAGTGTTGCGGCAAAGCGCGAGCTATACGATAAAAATAGAGAAACATTGGATCGAATTAGAAGCAATTATTCACTCTATTTGTCGAGATGCAGTTTGGAAGAAGATTTGGATGAAGTCATTCATGATAAAATGGTTGAATACCTTCCATCAGCCGATGGAAATGTGATTGGCTATCTGCAGGAAGCAAAGAACAATCACATGGTTGAACTTGCCGAAAAACTCACCCAAAACGACTGTGAACTTATTTTTGAACACTACAATTTTGCTTGTCTAAAGAGGATTGCCGAATGATGTTATCGCCGATACAAAAAGAAATTGTTGAAACATCTGGGAACTTAATTGTTCGCGCGAGTGCTGGAACGGGAAAGACGCATACCATGGTTTCCAAAATCAAGCATGACATAGAAGAAAATCATACACACAAAGTAGTAGCCGCAATTACATTTACAATTAAGGCCGCCGCCGAAATTAAAGATCGTCTAAACATTGATGTAAGCGAGCATTTCATCGGAACCAACAATAGTTTTGCCATCGAAGAAATCATCAAGCCCTTTATGAAAGATGTCTATGGTAAAGACTATAAACTCGATATGAGTACAGACTACTCTGTGAGAGTGGGTACTCTTGATGAGGGAATAGAAATAATAAGAACGGAGCAAATCTTATGCTCATATATAAACAGCAAGAAAAATTTTATATTTCAACTGGCACTTGAAATTCTGAAAAATTCAAGTGCGTGCCAGCTATATTTGAAATCCAAATATTTCAAAATTTATGTAGATGAATATCAGGACTGCGATAAAGATATGCACGCACTGTTTATGTATCTATGTGAAACTCTGAAAATAGATACTTTCGTTGTTGGCGATGAAAAACAGTCGATTTATATGTGGAGAGGTGCATATCCTGAAGCGTTTATGAGTATTTGGACCAGAGGTGATTTCTCTAAAAAAGTTATGACGGATAATTATAGATCCTGTCAGCAGATACAAAACTATTCTAATTTGCTTTGCGATGAGACAAGACCTCTTTATAAAGAGGTCAATGATTTGTCTTCGGTAGTTATGCTATGTACTACAACTGCAAATTGGGTTTCGGCTGTAGTACCTTATTTAGACAAGAACAAAAGATGTGCTCTATTAAGATACAGCAACGCAAATTCTGAGATTGGTGCAAAAGAACTAACAGAAAATGGAGTAGAGTTCACATATGTTCCTCAAACTCCAATCTCGGATATTACTACTGAAGCAGCATGGCTTTATAACGCTATTGCAAAGCACTTTATTCTCCCCATATATTCGGCCTACGACCTTAGAGATGAAAACCCTAATGAGGTAGTAGGAAACAAACATATTTTGCAGACCATTAAAATTTCATTGAAGCATTTGGATGAATATCTTAAGCAAGCGGATAAGGACAGCTTTGCCAAAGAAGTTGAGCAATTAGCAAATTCTTTGGGTTACTCTACGAAAGATGAGCATTGTAAAAAAGTGTATGAAACCATTTGCGATAAAAAATTTCATCCGGCATTTAATATAGATGGACTACAACGAATTGCGATTACGTTTCATTCCTCTAAAGGGTTGGAATTTGATCAGGTTGTTTTATTTGCATCGGATTATCGATTGGCAACCGATCAAGATATTTGTAACCACTATGTTGCGGCCACACGAGCGAAGTCAAAACTGATTTTAATCTATACTTCTGACGATAAAAATGCTGAGATATATGCTAAAAACATTATCGGTCTTCTTGCTAAATCACATTTGAAAATGAGAGATATTGCAACAGTCGTCAATTGTAAGAACTGTTTGAAGGTCTAAATCAAAAACGCAACATCCATTTAATCAAAATAGATGTTGCGTTTTTCGCAGAGATATTCAGATTTTCATTCAATGCACTGTCTAAGAACATTGCAGAATGCCATATCATCATCTACGGCAGCGATTGCAACGTTAATCAAAGTTTCCCGGTCAGTGTTGCCCCAGTTGATATGCAGACCATATTCCAACGCCATGCAGCGAATCAATTCACGGGTGCTACGGCCATTTCCCTCACGGAATGGATGAATGATGTTCAGCTCTGCCATCGTCTGCGACAAATTCTGAATCTGCTTTTCTTCATCTTGTTCGGCAAGCAGGTTCTTGGAGTGAATGGTTTTGAACACACGCTCCAATTCACGGTCAATCAGGTCTGGCGGGTAGAACATCGTGTCGCCCTTGCTGATTTGCTCCTTGCGGATGTGCCCTGCAAACGGGTACACATCTTCAAAAAGGAAACGGTGAATCCGAAACAGGTGAGTTTTGGTAAAACGTCCCTTGATTGGCTCCTGCAACAGAGCCATCTGTTTTACTGCCGTAAATTCTTCTTCGGCCTGTTTCAGTTCTGCTTTGTCACGGATGTTCAACTTGTTGATCAGAACATCCGTATCCGGGTAGCAGTACACGGACTGCACTGTGGTGTAGACATCATACTTTGAGAACATAATCAGCCCTTCTTCGCGTACTTTGCGCGCAGTTCATTCACGACCTGTTGATAGCTGGCTTGACCGTTGCCAATGCGGTCAAGGTTGCTTCGTGTATCTTTGCTGATGGTCATGCCCTCAATGGCAAAGGTGCCGTACACATTGCGGAGATTGCTCTTGTGCTGGGCAGGGGTAGTGTACTTGACGCTCATGGTTTGGCCTCCTTCTGATCTACATAATACTATATAAAGTTTATCGTGTATGAGTCCTATTGTCAATCTACAACTTGTTGTCAAATGTAAAAAGCGCAGCTTCCATTCATTCAAAGTTGAAGTTGCGCTTTTACGGTACATCGTATTTTATTGTGAATTGGGATGCGATACATCTGAACCCCAGATGAGTTACATCTCAAGGGCCTGTAGCTCACTTGTCCGCCAACCATATTACATCCCAAATCGCTTCATCCTGAAAATCAGAGGCTTGGTGGTCGTACTTACAGTCAGGAAAGTCCATTATGCTGGCAGGGCATTTTATATGGACGAATATACGTTGATTTTTCTTTTCTCGTAGTGCATAAGGTTTGCACAAAAGCGAGACTGTTGGGAGAGCGTTCGGTTCGCATCCGAGAGGTCAAGGGTTCGAATCCCTCTAGGTCCACTTTTAGCAGCAGCGTAATTTTAACGCTGCTGCTTTTCTTTTGCGTACACATAAGTCACACGCCGGCTTTGGGACCTGGACGAATCCGAACAGCACTGCCCTGCTGCAGGCAGGGCAAACTGCCAGCCCGGTTCCCAGAACTATAAGCAGGAGAAGCGAAGCCGTCCTTATTTTCTGTTTCATTGCAGGGTCTCCTGTTCTTTATCCAGTTATCTAAAAATTGCATCTGCTCTTTCGTATGAAACCAATGCTCTCCGCCCGGCATAACGGTCAGCTCTGCGTTGTTCTTTTCCGCAAAGGCTTTTATGGTTTCCATGGAGGTCAGAGCATCCTTTTCCCCATACAAAATGCGGGTAGGGATTTTCCACGGAATCGGATGCTCTCGGACATAGCAGAGATATTTCCACGACAGCGTTTCTCCAAATGTTGTGGGAATTTCCAGTTTCTCTGCAAGTTCTGCTTCGGAGACGTCAGCCCATTGCATCATGTTGCAAATCAGTTGCTCCATATCGACTACTGGAGAAATAAAATAAGCGGTATCCACCAATTTCTCATTCAACGAGGACAAAGATAAAAACGCACCAATGCTATTTGCCACCAGTGTGAGCTTCCCGCAGCGTTTCCGCACTGCCGTAAAAAATCCGGAAAATTCCTCCGTGGCTTCCCATGGAGATCGTGCGTGGTAGTCGAAACCAATTACTTCACAATCAGGGAATAGGGCTTTATAATGCTCGGCCTCTTGTGCCGAACCGCCCTTTCCGTGAACATATACAACAATTTCTTCCATATAAAATCCTCCAAAAAACGCAGCGCACCCCCATTCTATGGACTGCACTGCGTCTGCGCGTCCGGCGTCTTGCCTGATTCAATTATTCTGCCGCCAATTTCAAAAATTTCTTGTCCGACTGGATGCTCTGGGTCACAAACTTCCCATCCCGGAACAATGCGTATGTTGTGACCGGTGCAGGCACATTCTGGGCCGTCTCTTTCTCGGTGATGTGAACGGCTTTGAACGGGATTCCATGTTCCTTTGCGACCTCCTGCACCTTTGGCACCCAATAATAGGTGTAGGGGCACTGGTCGGTATAGTAGAGGACAAAGCCGTTTTCCTCCACCTTGGGATGCTTGGCACAGTCCTTGAATTTTGGCGGCCGGGCATTCTCTGCAAGGGGCAGATACATGAGGTTGATGCCGCAATCGGAGATGTCTGAGACCTGGAAGCCCTTATGGGTCAAAAACTTGGAGTCGGCGAGATAATCCCGTTTGCGCCCCTCGGCACACAGGATGCAAACGCCGTTTTTGCCCTGCGCCTTGGCATCCCGAAGGCATTCTTCCAGCAGCTCGCTGGAATAGCCGTGACCTTTCAAGGAACCGGAGACCCACAGACAGTTGATATAAAGCCAGCCTGCTGCATCAATGGGTACCCATGCGTTTTCTGCCGGGATGTACTCGATAAAGCATTTGCCGCGCTCTGCACTGCGGTAAAAAACAAGTCCCTCCTCAAAGCGCTGCTTGAGCCATTCTTTCTTGGCAAGGCTCTGTTTGCCGGACATGGCACAACAGATGTGTTCCCTGTCGATGTTTTCTTTGGTAACTCTGATATAGTCCATCGAAGCACTCTCCCCTATCTTTGTACTTTTTCATGCCTTCTCCGGCACAGTTTCTTCCAGTTTTCCATCTGTGCCGCAGAGCACTTCTCCGACACAGCGACCTTTTCGTTTTTGGCTGCGGCTTACCGCATCCGTCCATCACCGCCTTTGCGTACCCAGACGGCCACCGGCTCGTAGTCTTCCAGCAGGCCCTTCTTCCATGCGTCGGCCACGATATTGCCGAGGAAACCACAGCCCACGATGCCAAATTTCGTTTTCATGTTTCCGTTTCTCCTTTCCCGCCGGGCTGGCTGATTTTTCTTTTCCAGTATACCATACCTTGTGCAGAAAAGCAAAACCCGGCGTTTTTCATAGTTTTTTTGTCATTCACGCACGAAAAGCAGCATTTCATGCAGTTTTGCTTGCTTGACTCCCCCCAGAAATGCTATAATTGTATCAATCGAACGTCCATATTTTTTCAACATCCAAAGGAGGTTTTTGTATGCTGTCTTATCGTAAGCTTGCGATGTGTGTTCTGGGTCGCCCCCTCCATACGGGGGGGGTATCGATTCGCCCCGTCCGGCCTCTCAGCGGGCAGCGGCGTTTATCCTGACCGCCGCAATGCTCACCACCCTTGCCGCCCCGGCCTTTGCAAAGACATGGCACATCGAGGATGGTGACATCACCGTGAAGGCAGGCGAGACCAAAGGGACAAACAAAGTCTCACAGGGGGCGAATCAGGAGGTGGAAGACACCGACACCATCATCACAAATCGTAATGAGGGTACCGCTTCTTCCAACACCGTGACCATCGACGCCAACGGTAAGAACGATAAGGTCGAGGTCACACTCAAGGATGTGAACATCGACACCAGCAGCCGGAACAAAGCCGCCGTAAGCGTGACCGGCGAGGGCGACACCAATATCAAGCTGAATGGCGACAACGCGCTGAAGAGCGACACCTACCGCAGCGGCATCTACGGCAGCGGCAGCCTCACCATCTCCGGCGGCGAAACTGACAGCCTGACGGCTCAAGGTGGCGACAGCCGCAACGGCATCTACAGCGTCAGCGGCGACGTCACCATCTCCGGCGGTACGGTCAACGCCAATGGCGGCGACGGCAAAAACGGCTCCGACGGCGGCGACGGCATCTGCAGCGACAGCGGCGACGTCACCATCTCCGGCGGTACGGTCACTGCCACCGGAGGCGGTAGCACGGGCAGTAATGGCCTCGGCGGCCGCGGCATCTGCAGCGACAGCGGCGGCGTCACCATCTCCGGCGGTACGGTTACTGCCAACGGCGGCGACAGCAAAGACGGCTACGGCGGCGACGGCATCTACAGCAACGACATCGATCTGTCGGGCAGCCTCGAGCTGACCGCCAAGGCCGGCAGTCCCAACGGCAAGGCCCTCTCGCAGCGCGGCAATGAGCTTGACCTCAACACCATCAAGGACAAGCTGGGCCCGGGCGCAAAAGTCACCGTCACCGATGCCAACGGCAAGGTCAATCAGGTCTCCATCCCCCGCCCTGTGGAGCCGGAAGGACCTGTTATCCCCGGGGACTCTTCTTCCTCTTCTGACGGCGGCTCTGCCGCCCCGTCCGCACCCGCCTTTTCCCTCCCCGGCCTGACTGTCACCGACAAGAGCGGCGCGGTCATCTCCTACACCAGCACCCAGAGCGGCAATACCCTCACCGTCTGCGTCGGACGGCTCACAGCCTCCCTCCACGTCTCGCTGGCCGCGCTGCGTCAGCTGCGGGCTGAGGGCATCGAGACCATCGCCTTCCAGACCATCCTCTGCTCCACCACCCTCTCGGTGGACGAGCTGCTGGCGATGGGCGGCGAGGACGCCGAGGCTGTCCTGACCCACCGGTTCACCGATTCCAGCCTCACCGTGGGCTGAAGCACCACTCTCCCTTTCCCACAGGCATAGAAAGGCCCCGCTGCCCTGCACATTTCATGCAGAGCGGCGGGGCCTTTTTCTGTTTTACTGCACCCCGGCAGAAACCGGGACTCGTTTTTCCTGCTTTTCGGGCTTTCTGCGCTGCTCTGAGGCGGCAGCGCGGGAGCGGTCGTAGCAGTAGCGGATGATGGCCTGACGGCGGACGATGCCGATGAACATTCCCCGGTCATCCACGACGGGGACGAAGTTCTGGCTCATGGCCGCCTCGATGAGCTGGTCCATGCTCGTGGTGACCGTGACGGCCTTGTAGTCCCGCTTGTGGGCAAAGTCCCGGATGGGGATGTCCTCTGCCGCCTCAAGGTCGAGGCCGTGGAACTTTTTCAGCCCCCAGAGGATGTCCCCTTCCGTCAGGGTCCCCACATACTCTCCCTTGCGGTTGAGCACCGGGATGGATGCGTAGCGGTTGTTCTCCCATTTTTCCAGCGTCTGGCGGAGGGTGAAGTCATCGTACACATACATCAGATCCTGCTTGGGGGAAAGGAAAAACAGAATATTCATGAAAACAACTCCTATTGTAAACTTTTCCGCCGCCGGGCCGCAGCTCCTGTGCAGCCGCAGCAAATTCCTGTCTTCAGCACCTTGGCAGCCGAATGCCCCGGCATCCTGTGCCGGATACAGTCTTACTCTTGCCACCTTAGATTTTAGCACTTTTTCATAGTAAGATAAAGATGCCTGCGTCATCTTTTATATTTTATTCACAATCATCTTTTGTTTTGTCGGATAAATATTCACGAAATGGATGCACTGCGAAGGATTTTGTGCTATACTAACAACAGGAACGCGGCCCTTTGCGGCTCTGTCTTTCAGTATACCGGCTTTGCGGTGTCGAAACAGACCGAGACGGGTAAGCCGCGCCTGACTTTTTTCTTTCTGTCAGCAATTATATGCTGTACAGCTTCCTCATAAAGTTGTATAATAAAAGTGGTACGCCGCCTTCTTTGGCCCGCGCACCGCCCCGCCGCCCTGCGGACCGGGGTATCATAATGAATAAAAGGAGCAGAGCGACTATGATCACTTCCCGTTTCCCGCTGGGAGATGTCAGCTTCTCAGCCGAGTATTTTTCCACGCTCGTGGGCGAGGCAACCAAACAATGCTACGGCGTGGCCGCAATGGCCCCCCGTGATCTGACCGACCGTGTCCGCAGCGCCGTGCGCGGCGTGGACGACTCGGCCAAGGGCGTCCGTGTCACACAGGAAGAGGGCCGTCTCGTGATCGAGCTGCACATTGCCGTCAGCTACGGGCTGAACATCTCCACCGCCGCGCGTTCCATCTCGCACCGCGTGAAGGACGAGGTGGAGCAGGCCACCGGCCTGAAAGTCGCCCGCGTGGTCGTATCGGTCGATGACGTGGTTGCCTGATGAGACAAAGCCCGCCCGGGGGTACCGGGAAGATATAAGGAGTAAAAAGCAATGATTTCTGGTAAGATCCTGCGCGACGCCATTATTTCCGGCGCAAACAACATCAACAACCAGCGCTCCCGCGTGGACGAGCTGAACGTGTTCCCCGTCCCCGACGGCGACACCGGCACCAACATGGGCATGACCGTCGGCTCAGCCGTCCGTGAGCTGCAGGCCATGGACGACAGCTGCACCGTGGGCGAGGCCGCAAAGACCGCCGCCTCCGCCATGCTGCGCGGCGCCCGCGGCAACTCCGGCGTCATCACCAGCCTGCTGTTCCGCGGCTTCTCCAAGGCTCTGGAGGGCAAAAAGGAGGCTGACGCCGCCGACATCGTGGCTGCACTGAAGAAGGGCGTCGAGGGCGCTTACAAGGCTGTCATGAAGCCCACCGAAGGCACCATCCTGACCGTCGCCCGCGTCGCTTCCGAGGAAGCTGCTGCCTGCGGCAAAGAGGATGTGGCCGAGCTGTGGGACGTCGTGATGACCGCCGGTCAGAAGGCTCTGGAGGACACTCCCAACCTGCTGCCCGTCCTGAAGAAGGCCGGCGTCGTGGACGCCGGCGGCCAGGGCATCATGATCATCTTCGAGGGCATGGGCAAGGTCTTCCACGGTGAGGACATCGTGGCCGGCGGCGAGGCTGTCCCCAACAAGGCCAAGCTCTCCACCGAAAACGCCGGCAAGGGCGTCTTCACCGACGACCTGATGAAGGTCGAGGACATCAAGAACGGCTACTGCACCCAGTTCCTCATCAACAAGAACGAGGGCGCAAGCGCCGCAAAGATGCGCGCCTTCGCCGAGTCCAACGGCGACAGCGTCGTCTGCATCGAGGACGATGACGTCATCAACCTCCATGTCCACACCGCCGACCCCGGCAAGATCCTGAGCGAGGCCATCAAGTACGGCTACCTCACCAACTTCAAGATCGAGAATATGCACGAGCAGTTCCTGGCCCGCCAGAAGCAGGGCAAGAGCCTCGAGAAGCAGGCTTCCGCCGAGAAGAAGCCCGACCCCGCCAGCGAGTTCGTCTACGCTGCCGTTGACCCCAGCCGCGACTATGGCTTCGTTGCCGTCGCCGCCGGTGAGGGCCTGAAGTCTGTCTTCACCGACCTGGCCGCTGACGCTGTCGTCTCCGGCGGTCAGACCATGAACCCCGCCACCGAGGACATCCTTGCCGCCATCCAGAGCGTCCCGGCCAAGACCGTCTTTGTCCTGCCCAACAACAAGAACATCATCATGGCTGCTGAGCAGGCCCAGAAGCTGGCCGACCGTCAGGTGGTCGTCCTGCCCACCCGCACCGTCCCCATGGGCATCACCGCTCTGCTGAACTTCGACCCCTCCGCTACTGTTGAGGCCAACACCATCAACATGATGTCTGCTGCCGATAAGGTCTCCACCGGCCTCATCACCTACGCCGCCCGCGACAGCGAGTACGACGGCAAGCGCATCAAGAAGGGCGAGATCATGGCTCTGGAGAACGGCAAGATCGTCTCCACCTCCAATGACATCACCAAGGCCACCTATCGTCTGGCCCGCAGTATGTGCAAGAAGGATTCCAGCTTCGTCACCATCATCTCCGGCTGCGACGTCTCCGACGAGGATGCCGAGAAGCTGACCGAGATCGTCAAGGCAAAATGCCCCAACCACGTTGAGGTCAGCCACATCCGCGGCGGTCAGCCGGTCTACTACTATATGATCAGCGTGGAGTAAGCTGCTTCCCTGCTCAGAAACTTGATCGTATAACAAAACGGCCTCTGCTTCCGGTCCATCCGGCTGCAGAGGTCGTTTTTTGCTGCAATTTTAGAAAAAGCTCACCTGACTGCTCTCGGGCAGGTCGCCCAGAGCGCCCACCTGACGCAGGCGGTCGATGATGCTGCTGCCAACGCCGGAGGCCTGCTGCAGCTCCTCGATGGAGAGGTACTCCTGCCCATGGAGGGTGGCGTTTTCCAGCGCATCGGCGGCGGCACCGCCCAGACCCTTCAGGGAGCAGAAGGGCAGCCGCACCTTGCCGTCCTCCACCACATACTTCGAGCCCCGGCTCTTGCCCAGCTCGATGGGCAGGAACTCGTAGCCCCGCACCAGCATCTCGTTGACCAGCTGGAGCGAAACGAGCACATCTTCATCCTTGGCGTTCTTTTCTTCCTTGAGGCGGCGCTTGACCTCATTCATGTGGGCGCGGGCCACGGCAGCGCCCCCCACGGCGGCTTCATAGTCGATGTCATCGCCGCGGACGGTGAAGTACACCGCATAGAACGCCTGCGGGTGGTAGAGCTTGAACCACATGAGCCGGATGGCCGACATCAGGTAGGCCACCGCATGGGCTTTCGGGAACATATATTTTATCTTGCGGCAGCTCTCGATGTACCAGTCCGGCACATCGTGCTCCCGCATGGCCTCTTCCCAGCCGGGGGCAAAGCCGCCCTTGGCCACCTTGCCCTTACGGACGGCCTCCATAATATCGAAGGCCATCTTGGGCTCGAGGCCCTTGCGGAGCAGATAGAGCATGATACTGTCACGGCAGCCGATGACCTCCGCGATGGTGCAGGTGCCGCTGCGGATGAGCTCGTCGGCGTTGCCGGTCCAGACGTCGGTGCCGTGGGACAGGCCCGAGATCTGGATCAGCTCGGAGAAATTCTTGGGACGGGCCTCCACCAGCATTCCGCGCACGAAGTTGGTGCCCATCTCGGGGATGCCGAAGGTGCCGGTCTGGCTGTCGATCTGCTCCGGCGTCACACCCAGCTCTTCCGGGCTGGTGAGCAGGCTGTAGACCTTGGGGTCGTTCATGGGGATGCTGTCCACGGGGATGCCGGTGTACTCCTCGAAATACTTGTAGAAGGTGGGCATATCGTGGCCCAGCTCGTCCAGCTTGAGCAGGGTGTCGTGGAGATACTTGAACTCGAAGTGAGTGGTCAGCAGACCGCCCGCCACATCGTCCGCCGGGTGCTGGATGGGACAGAAATCGTAGATCTCATAGGTGTCCGGCACGACGACCATGCCGCCGGGATGCTGGCCGGTGGTACGCTTGACGCCGGTACAGCCCAGCGTCAGACGGTTCTCCTCGGCGTGGTTGACCGTTCTCCCCCGATCGTCCAGATACTTTTTGACGTAACCGTAGGCCGTCTTGTCCTGAATACCGGAGACGGTGCCGGCCTTGAAGACGTTGGCCTTGCCGAACAGCTCTTCCGTGTAGCGGTGGACGTTGGACTGATACTCGCCCGAGAAGTTCAGGTCAATATCAGGCTCCTTGTCGCCGTAGAAGCCAAGGAAGGTCTCGAACGGGATGTCGTGGCCGTCCACCAGCATCCCGGTGCCGCAGTGGGGGCAGTTCTTGTCGGGCAGGTCGAAGCCGTCGTCCACGCTGCCATCGGTGATGAACTCGCTGTATTTGCACTTGGGGCAGCGGTAGTGGGGCGGCAGACTGTTGACCTCCGAGATGCCGGAGAAGTGGGCCACAGCTGACGAGCCGACCGAACCACGACTGCCCACCTGATAGCCGCCCGCGTTGGAATAGGCCACCAGTTTGACCGCGATGACGTACAGGACGGCGTAGCCGTGGCCGCAGATGGAGTCCAGCTCTTTTTGCAGGCGCTTCTCCACGATCTCGGGCAGAGGGTCGCCATAGTCCCGCTTGGCGTGTTCCCAGGTCGCATCCCGGAGCTGCTGTTCTGCGCCCTCGATGCCGGGCGGGTAGGTGCCGCGCGGGATGGCGCGGACGTTGCCGTCGATGCTGGCCGCTATCTTGCGGGGATTGGTCACGACGATCTCGTAGGCCTTTTCCCTGGGCAGGTAGCTGAACTGGTTCAGCATATCCTCGGTGGTGCGGTAGAACAGGGGCGGCTGGTTGTCCGCGTCCTTGAAGCCGTTGCCCGCCTGCAGGACAGAGCGGTAGATGGCGTCCTCCGGCTCGGTGAAATGGACGTCGCCGGTGGCGATGACGGGCTTGTGCAGGTCTTCGCCCAGCTTGATGACGGTGCGGTTGAAGTCCTTGATGACCTCTTCGCTCTCCACCTTGCCCTCCCGCACCATATAGGCGTTGTTGCCCAGGGGCTGGGCCTCCAAAACATCGTAGTACGATGCAATTTTCTTCAGTTCTTCGTAGGAGCGGCCCTCCACGATCGCCCTGTAAAGTTCTCCTGCTTCACAGGCAGAAGTGAGGATAAGGCCGTCCCGATACTTGTTCAGAAGGCTGCGGGGAACGCGGGGCTTCTTGAAGAAGTAGTTGACATGGGCCTCGCTGACGATCTTATAGAGGTTTTTCAGGCCCATCTGGCTGCGCACGAGGATGATGAGGTGATAATACTTCTTTTTCAGCACCTCGCGGTTCCCGCCGAGGCCGGTGTTGATGCCGCTGACGGCGGCGACCTGCTTTTCCTCCAGATCCTTCAGCATGACGCAGAAGATGCGGCCCAGTGCGGCAGAGTCCTCGCAGGCGCGGTGGGCCTCGTAGGCGGGCAGTTCCAGATGCTTGTTGATGGTCCCCTGCTTGTAGTTGTGAAGGCCGGGGTACATGGCCTGAGCCATGGTCAGGGTGTCGATATAGGTCGGCTCAAACTCAATACCGCTCCGCTTGGCGGCGGCGCGGAGAAATCGGATGTCGAAGGAGTGGGCATTGTGGCCCACGAGGATGCGGCCATCCACAAAGTCGAGGAAGGCTCTCAGCGCCTCGGCCTCGCCGGGGGCGTCAGCCACCATCTCGTTGGTGATGCCGGTCAGTTCGGTGATCTTGGAGGTGATGGGTTTTCCGGGTTTTACGAAGGTGTCGAATTCTTCCACCACCTCCCCGTTCCGCACGATGACCGCGCCGATCTCTGTCAGATATTCCACGCCGGGGTCGAGGCCCGTCGTCTCCGTGTCGAAGACGCAGAACTCGCCGTTCAGCGGCTCGTCTTTCACGCCGTAGACGCAGGGTATCATGTCATCGACAAAGTAGGCCTCACAGCCGTAGATGAGCTTGAAGTCCGGGTCTGTCTTGTGGATGGCGTCCGCAGCCAGCATGGCCTCGGGGTAGCCCTGGCAGACGCCGTGGTCGGTGATGGCAATGGCCGGGTGGCCCATCCGGTGGGCCAGCTTGACGATGCCGCCGGGGTCGCAGAAGGCGTCCATGCTGGACAGCTTGGTATGCAGATGCAGCTCCACCCGCTTGACGGGGGCGTTGTCCTCCCGCTTTTTGCGCTCGACAAAAAGGACGTCGTAGGGCCAGACGATATAGTCGTGCTCGTACTTATCGTAGGAGCAGTCGCCGCGCACCACGACCGTCGTGCCCTTGGGGATGGACTCCCACTTGGAGCAGTCCTCCCCTTCCTGCGCACGGATCTTCAGGTTGATGGAGCCGGTGTAATCGGTGATGGAGACGGTGTATATCTTGCGGAAGCTGCCCTTCACCTCGGTGAAGAAGACGTCGCCCCAGATCATGCACTTGCCGCCCTCGCCGCCCAGATCCTTGAGGGGGGTGAGGTTTTTCGGGGTGAACATCTTGCCGTGGAAGATGGTGACGGGCTTGTCCGTGAGGTCGAGGCCCTCCACCTTGATGGATGGAGCAGTGTTCTTTTTCTCAAACTTGACGACGGGCGGCGCAATTTTCCGCTCGAGCTTTTCTTCCATCTGGCGCTGTTCGGCCTCGCCCACGCTGCTTTCCAGCGTCACTCTGGGCTTTACGCCGGTGTGGGCGGCGATGCGCTCCGCCAGCAGGCGATCGAACTGCATCTCCTGCAAAAACTTCGTGCCGTGGCAGACGCCGATGGTGATGTTCTGGCCGGTGATGGTGATGCGGCAGCGGTCGAGGAAGCCGTTGATGGGGACGCCGTCCCGCTTCATCTCCTCCATCAGCTCCCGCAGACCGGCTTCATCCAGCGTCGCATAGCCGAAAAGATTGTTGATGCGGAGCTCGAAGCCCTCGTAATCCGGTGCCAGCGAGGCCAGCAGCCGGGCGCACAGCCCCTTGTCCAGCGGGGCAGAACTGCGCAGCGTAAAGATGACCTGCCGCTCCTGCCGCAGCATCTGGGCGTGCTCGACGACCACGCGGCCAAAACAGGCCGCAAAGTCCGGGTCCGCCATAAACTGCGGCCATAGCTGGGAAACAAGTGGTGTCACAGTGGTACTCCTTTTCTATCAGATAACAGCACAAACTGCCGCGCCCCGGAAAAGAGCGTGGCAGCAGGTTGTTTTTGAGCTTACAGCTTATCGATCTCCTCCATGAACTGGTCGAGGATATTATCCCCCGTCAGCTTCCTGACGGGTTCGCCGTGGACGAACAGCACTGCCTCGCCCTTGCCGCCGGCAATGCCGATGTCCGCCTCACGGGCCTCGCCGGGGCCGTTGACGACACAGCCCATGACAGCCACCTTGATGGACTTTTTGCAGCCCTGAAGCCGACGCTCCACCTCATTTGCGATTTCGGTGCAGGGGTACTGGGTGCGGCCGCAGGTCGGGCAGGTGATGACCTCCGGGCCGGCCACCGGGAAGCCGACAGCGCGCAGGATATTGTAGCCTGCTTCCACTTCCTTCTCAGGGTCAGCGGCCAGCGAGACACGGATGGTGTCGCCGATGCCTTCCAGCAGCATCCCGCCGATGCCCATGCCGCTCTTGAGCAGGCCCATCTGGTAAGTGCCGGCCTCCGTGACGCCCACATGGAGCGGGTAGTCGGTCACAGCGCTGAGCTGGCGGTATGCCTCCATCATGCGGGGGACGTTGGAGTTCTTGATGGAGATGACGATGTTGTTGAAGTCGAACTTTTCCAGCAGGCGGACATGGTACAGAGCGCTCTCCACCATCGCTTCCGGCACAGGTGCGCCGTACTTGGCGAGGATGTGCTTTTCCAGACTGCCGCCGTTGACGCCGATGCGGATGGGGATATTTTTCTGCCGGCAGGCATCCACGACCGCCTTCACGCGGTCATCGTCGCCGATGTTGCCCGGATTGATGCGGATCTTATCCACCCCCACGTCGGCGCAGGCGATGGCAGCCTTGTAGTCGAAGTGGATGTCTGCCACGATGGGGATATTCACGGCGTTCTTGACCGCCTCGATGCACTTGGCGTCTGCCGCACTGGGACAGGTCACGCGCAAGATTTGACAGCCTGCCGCTTCACAGCGCTTTGCCTGCGCCACATTGCCCTCGATGTCCTCCACCGGGACGTTCAGCATGGTCTGTACGGCAATGGGATTCTTGCCGCCGATGGTCACATTGCCGATCTTCACTTCACGTTTCAGCTGCCGCATGGTTTTACCCCTTTCAAACTGCTCCGGTCACGAGCCGGACGATGTCATTGTACGTTGCAAAGAGCATCAGGCCGAACAGCAGCGCAAAGGCTGCGACGGTCAGGCTGCCCTGGATCTTTTCCGGCACTGCATGGCCGGTGACTGCCTCGATGAGCAGGAAGACGATCTTTCCGCCGTCCAGCGCCGGGAACGGCAGCAGATTGAGGACGCCGAGGTTGATGGTGATGAGCCCCAGCAGCTCAGCCACATCCTCCCAGCCGTAGCTTGCGGCCTGACCGATGGCGGTCACGATGCCCACCGGGCCGGACAGGTCGTTGATGCTCTCACGGCCCCGCAGAAGGTCGGCCAGCGAGGTATAGATGATGCGTCCATAGTAGATGACGCTGTTGGCCGACTCTTTCAGGACATTCAGCGGTGTTTTTTTGAGGCCGTAGACTGTGAAGCCCAGTGTCATGTGGGTCTGGCCCTGCTCATCCTGCCAGGTGTCGAACTGGACGTCCGGCAGCTCCACGAGCCTGCCGTCCCGGCGGACGGTGAAGTCCGCGCGGTAGCTCTCGGTGCGCATGAGCTCGTAGAGCATATCGTTGGCCACGAAGCAGTGCCGCCCGTTGACGGCCACGATCTCGTCGCCGGCCTGCAGGCCGGTCTGGCCGCAGAGGGCGTTGTCCTCCACGGCATAGATGACCTTGCTGGTGATGGGCTCACTGCGCAGCGAGATGAGGAGCAGCAGCACCACGAAACCCAGCACGAAGTTCATCACCGCACCTGCCGCCATCACCAGCATCCGCTGCCAGACAGCCGCCTCGTTCAGCGGCTTGCCTGTCCGCTGCGCCAGCACCTCCGGCGGGATGTCCGGGCCGTTATCGTCCCCGCTTCCGCCCTCGGCCTGCTCGCTCTCGGGGCTTTCCTCCCCTTCCAGCGCCACAAAGCCGCCTACGGGCAGGAGCCGCAGGGTATACTGTGTGCCTTTGCGGTAGGTCTTGATGAGGGTCGGACCCATGCCAACGGAAAACTCGTTGACCTGGACCCTGCAGAGCTTTGCCACTGCAAAATGGCCGAACTCGTGGATGGCGATGACCGCGCCGAAGATGAGCAGCGCGGCTGCAAAGGTGATGAAAACTGACATTATTTCTCCTATATTACAGGTGTGCTCTCACGAATGCGCGGGCCATACGGTCACACTCATACACATCCGCGAGACTGTAGCCGCCGCCGAAGCTGTCACTGTCCACGACAGCCTCCACCAGACGGCCGATGTCGAGGAAGCCGATCTTATCCTCGAGGAAGAGCCTAACGGCCTCCTCGTTGGCACCGTTGGCGGCGCAGGGGCCGAGACCGCCCTTTCGGATGGCCTTCTTGCAGGCGGCGAGGCAGCGGAACGTCTCCTCGTCGGCCACATCGAAGGTCAGCAGCTTGAGGGTGGTGAAGTCCAGCTCCGGCACGACGCCCGGCACACGGGCCGGATAGGTCAGCGCATACTGGATGGGGATGCGCATATCCGGCACCCCCAGCTGGGCGATGATGGAGTTGTCGCTGTACTGCACCGCCGAGTGGACGATGCTCTGACGCTGGACGACGATCTGGATCTTCTCCGGAGGCAGACCGAACAGCCACACAGCCTCGATGAGCTCGAGGCCCTTGTTCATCAAGGTGGCGCTGTCGATGGTGATCTTTGCGCCCATGTTCCAGTTGGGATGCTTGAGGGCGTCGGCCTTGGTCTTGCCCCGCAGCTCTTCGGTCTTCATGCCGAAGAAGGGGCCGCCGGAGGCCGTCAGCAGGATCTTGGTCAGGCTCCTGGCGCTCTCCTTATCCTGCAGGCACTGGAAGATGGCCGAGTGCTCACTGTCCACGGGCAGCAGCCTGACGCCGTGCTCTGCCACAGCCCGGGTGACGAGATGGCCGCCGGTGACGAGGCTTTCCTTGTTGGCGAGAGCCAGGTCATGGCCGCTCTCGATGGCGGCAAGGCTTGCGCCGAGGCCCGCGATGCCCACCACGCTGTTCAGCACCACGTCCGGGCCGTCCATCGCGGCGAGGGCCTTGAGGCCCTCGGGGCCGGTCAGGAGCCCGGGTGCATCGGCGCGGCCGGCCAGCGCAGCCGAAAGCTTTTCGGCACCGGCCTCACTGGTCATACAGACGTATTTCGGGTGGAATTCTTCTATCTGCTGCAAAATTTTATCCGTCTGGCTGTGAGCCGACAGGCCGAACACCTCATACCCCTGAGCGCGGATGACATCGAGGCTCTGGGTGCCGATGGAGCCGGTAGAGCCCAGCAGCGTGATTTTCTTAGCCATAAAGAATCGATCTCCTGCTGATTTTAATTGTAGAATGCTGCGATGACCACCATGGTGACGAAGGGCGCGATGAACATCACGCTGTCGAAGCGGTCAAGGATGCCGCCGTGGCCCGGGAAGATGGTGCCGTAGTCCTTGATGCCGCACTGGCGCTTGATCACGCTGGCAAACAGGTCGCCGTAGATGCCCAGCACCGCAGCCACACAGGCCAGCAGCGCAATGATAACATACATGGATACGCCAATGTTGGAGCGGGTGAACTCTTCCATCCGGTCTGCTGCGATGGAGTAGATGACCGTGACCAGCACACCGAACACCATCGTGCCCAGCACGCCGCCAATAGCACCCTCCACCGTCTTTTTGGGGCTGACCACCGGGCAGAGCTTATGCTTGCCAAAGGCGCGGCCCGCGAAGTAGGCGCAGGTATCGCCGCCCCAGGCGAAGCAGAGGATGAGCAGGATGAAGAAGATGGCGTCGTAGCCATACTCCTCCACCGGCAGCATCTCCTTGAGCCGGATGAACGAGTAGAAGCAGAAGATCACAATGCCCGAAAACATGGCGAGGCCGCTGGCTTTCTGGTAGCTGATGACGCCGTTGCGCACTACAAGGTAGATGGCATAGAACAGCACCACGAGGAAGGAAGCGGGCATCACCATCGCCCGGCAGACGCTGTAGCTCGACAGCATGATGAGCAGTGTGTAGGACACCAGAACAGCCAGCAGCGGCCAGTCCCGCTTTTCAAAACCCAGCGCAGAGTAAATTTCATGCAGGGCGATGAGGGTGATGGCCGCGATGACCAGATTGAACACCAGCGTATCGAAGGTGAACAGGACGCCTGCCAGAACGATCAGGCCCACCACGGCTGTGATGATTCGTGTTTTCATAGTTTCATGTTCTCCTTTGTTTCGTCCGGGAGCCGCTCCCCTGCTCCGGCAGGGTCTGCAGCGTCAGCGCCCGAGGAAATACCGGGCGCTCTCCGGGGGCCGCGCACGCTGCGCGGCATCTTGCGTATCGGTTGCTGCTCTCAGAGTCCGCCGAAGCGGCGGGAGCGCCGGTTGAACTCCATAATGGCGGCATCGAGGTCATCACGGGTGAAATCAGGCCACAGAACGTCCATTTCCACCAGTTCGGAGTAGGCCGCCTGCCAGAGCATGAAGTTGGAGAGCCGCTTCTCTCCGCTGGGGCGGAGGATGAAGTCGGGGTCTTTCTGGCCGGCGGTGTACATCTGGGCCGAAAGAGCCTCTTCCGTGATGTCCTCAGGCTTCAGCTCGCCCGCAGCCGCCTTGGCCGCGAGGCTCCGGGCTGCCCGGACGATCTCAGGCCGTCCGCCGTAGTTGATGGCGATGTTGATGGTCAGGCCGGTCTTGCAGGCAGAGTCCCGCTCCAGCTTGTTCATCAGCTCCTGCAGCTTGGGCTCCAGCACCGTGCGGTCGCCCATGAAGCAGATGCGGACGTTCCGGTTCTCGTAGTCGAAGCCCTTGATGAGGTATTCGCCGAACAGCCGCATGATCGCGCCTACCTCCTCGGCGGGACGCTTCCAGTTTTCGGTCGAGAATGCGTAAAAATACACCGACTCTACGCCCAGTTCATCGCAGTAGTCCGCAATGTCCTGAAAGACCTGTGCGCCCTTTTTATGGCCGGCGGTGCGGGGCAGGCCGCGGCTCCTGGCCCAGCGGCCGTTGCCGTCCATGATGATGCCGATGGACAGTCCCTTCGCAAAATCCTTTGAATGCTCCATGCTCTTCTTCCTCTACGTCTCGTCTGGCAAAAAGTGCCGCGCACCTTCTTTCAGCGCACGGCACCTCCCTGCTTTGCCTGCAGTCGGAATCAGACGGACATGATCTCCTTCTGCTTCTCTTCCACGGCAGCGTCGATGTTCTTCACATACTTGTCGGTCAGCTTCTGGACGTCCTCTTCCATGGTCTTCTGGGTGTCCTCGGTCAGCTCACCGGCCTTCTTCATGGCCTTGGCCTTATCCATGGCGTCACGGCGGACGTTGCGGACGGCGACCTTTGCCTCCTCGCCCATCCTGGAGACTTCCTTGGCCAGCTGCTTGCGGCGCTCCTCGGTGGGAGCCGGGAAGTTCAGACGGATGGTCTGGCCGTCATCGATGGGGTTGATGCCCACATCGCTGGCCAGGATCGCCTTGCTGATGGCGCGCAGCAGGGTGCGGTCCCACGGGGTGATGGTCAGGGTGCGGGCCTCGCTGACAGCCACAGAAGCCACCTGCTGGATGGGCGTGGGAGAACCGTAGTAATCCACGGTCACCTTGTCCAGAACGCCGGGGTTGGCGCGGCCTGCGCGCACGGTCTTCAGCTCGCGCTCCAGATGCTCGACTGCGCTCTTCATCTTGTCTTCGAATGCCTTGGTGTTGCTGCTCATTGTCCTTGTCTCCTGTTTGTTATCAATTCTCACCAGCCGCGAAAGGGCGTCTGGGATATTCTATTGTCGGAAGCGGGGCGGTATGCTCAGCCCTCGTAGACCAGTGTACCCACGTTCTCACCCTGCACAGCACGGGCGATGTTGTCGGGGTCGGCCAGATCGAACACGAGGATGGGGAGCTTGTTGTCCCGGCAGAGGGTGGCGGCAGTGCCGTCCATAACAGCCAGACGGTCTTCCAGCACCTTGGTAAAGGTAAGGGTCTCGTACTTCCTGGCGTCGGGGTACTTGTGGGGGTCCTTGTCATAGACGCCGTCCACCATCGTGGCCTTGAACATGATGTCTGCGCTCACCTCAACGGCGCGCAGGGCAGTGGTCGTGTCGGTGGAGAAGAAGGGGTTGCCCGTACCGCCGCCGAAGATGGCGATCTTGCCCTCGTCCATTGCGCGGAGAGCGTCCTTGCGGGTGAAGGCCGGGGCCACCTGCGGCATGGTGATGGAGGTGAACACCTCGGTCGGCACACCCAGCTGCTCCAGCTTGTCGGAGACAGCCAGAGCGTTCATCACCGTTGCCAGCATACCGATCTTGTCGGCCAGCGTACGCTCCATCCTGCCGCTGGAACGGCCGCGCCAAAAATTGCCGCCGCCGACGACCAGTCCGATTTCAACGCCCATGTCAGAGCATTCCTTCACGGCCTTACAGATGTTTTGCACCGTATCAAAATCGATACCATGGCCCTGAGGACCCGCAAGCACCTCACCGCTGAGTTTTAAAAGGATGCGCTTATATACTGGCTGCATCGTAAAACCTCCGATATTCAGTTTAGGGTGATCCTTATTACAGCTATTTTACTGCATTCGGCGCGCCGTGTAAAGAGAAAAAGAGGAATCTCCCTGCGCGAACAGTAGCTGTATACTATTATATATTGGAAAGGCCTCCAAATCTGTTAAAATCAAAGCGTAAGCTAGGCAGCGGGAACCGGAAGGGCTTCCGGTCTAAAAAGCGCTTGAAGATTTGAAATGGGCCGCCGTGCTGGACGAGCTCTATCCCGCTAGAATCAGCAAAACCGCTAGACTGCCAGATCCCCCGAGGCCCTTGCCAAACAGGGTTCAGTTAGGTATGATGAAGGGGAACGCTCCGCTTTTTACATAAATCCAACATTAGTATGGAAAGGATGGCCTGCATCATGACACAGCTTGAAACCATGCAGCACGCAAAGCAATACCTCGACCAGCTCTCCAACGGCACCGACCCAATCACGCAGGAGCCACTCAAACGGGACGATCCATTGGCAACGGAGCGCCTGCAAAAATGCTTTGCCTATGTATCCGGCA
>OHJZ01000398.1_pt1 | contig 26299 bp, 18 predicted proteins | sample 1568691 | NCBI WGS metagenome assembly OHJZ01 (sample SAMEA3879593, study PRJEB24766) | human gut metagenome | biome: human-associated habitat; feature: feces | place: USA | collected 1985/1987
AGTAGTCTTACTGACTACACCATTATTATACTATGGAGTGATTTGAATGATGTATCAAACCGTATTAATAGAAAACATTACTACTGAAAATGTAACTGAAAAAATAAACGCAAAACTCCTGGAAATGGAAAAACAAAGCTACAAACTTGTAACCATGTCATTTCTGGGAACTGAAAAAGCTGTTTTGGTTTTCAAAAAAGGATTAAAAGGCAGTTTGCTTTGATATTTCTGAAGAATTAGAGCTTTATATTTTGGGCTTTTGTAACAATTCTGTTTATATTTTTTTGACTTTGTTTTTTTGTTTCGGACATTTCTGAGACATTTAAAGATTATAATGGTGGCATTAATAGGGAGGTGGATACGACTATGATATGGCCTTTTGAGAATGATACAAGTGTAATTATAAAAAAATTGGCAAAGAGAAGTTTCAAAACAAGTAAATTACGGAATGTTGTTGCAGTGATAGCAATCATCTTAACATCAATGCTTTTTACATCTGTCACAACTTTATGCATTGGAGCAGTTCATTCGATACAAACAGCTATTTTTCAAATACGAGGTAATAATCAGCCTACGAATGTATCTGTAAATTGGATTGTGATAATATCAGCTTTGTTGTTTATTATAATTTTTGTAATAACAGGATATTTACTTATTCATAATATATTTGAAATTTCAGTTGTTCAAGAAATTAAGAAATATGGACTTCTAAGAACAATTGGAACCACTGGGAAACAGATTAAGCGTATTATCTATAAGCAAGCCTTTTGGCTGTCTATCGTTGGCATATCTATCGGATTGATTTTAGGATATATGGTAGGGATACTTATGCTTCCATGGGTTCTTAATTTTATGAAGGGAGAGTATCATAATCTCTCTGTGAACCTTAAGTTTAATCCGATTATTTTTATCGTTGCTGGGATATTTAGTGCAATTACTGTGTGGGTGAGCATAAAGAAACCATTCAAAATCGCTGCTACAATTTCTCCCATAGAAGCAAGCAGATACTATGAAAAAAACAACAATCATATTCGTAGCAGAAAACCATTTTTCTCTAGGAGTAAAATAACAGAAATGGCATGGAGAAACTTAGGTAGAAATTCAAAGCGTACAGTATTTATTGTCATGTCAATGATACTCTGCATTATTCTATTAAACAGTGCAATCGTAATTGGCAATAGTGTTGATGTTGAAAAATATGTATCTTCTGTTACATCGTTTGATTTTGTTGTTGCAAAACCAAATACGTTTTCTAATGTGCAAGGATATCGATTTAAAGATGATTCTGTTAGTGAGCAAATCGTGTCAGATATTGAGAACAATATACCTGTACTGGACGGTAGTCTTATTTATAAAAACACTTTAGATGATGATAGTATCACTTATGATTATGGAAGCTCCGTAACAGAAATATTAGATGAATACACAGAAGATGAACATCTTATACGAAGTGGAATGGTTGATGGAAGAACTTATCCAGTAAAACTTGGAGTCGATTATCGTCCCCTTTGTAATGTTTATGGAGTAGAACATACAATACTTTCCAAATTGAATTTGGTTGAAGGAGAAACGGATATACAACGACTAGATTCATATTTAAAAAGTGGGAATTATATTATAGAAGTTTCAGCAATTAATCCAAAGGAATCTCCAGAATTTCTATGTCCTCTTAATCAGGAAGTTTCTATTTATAAGAATGGAATTCCATACAAAACAGTTTCAGTAATTGCGCATGCAACTGTAGATTTTTCGTTGGTAGAATCTCCTGGAAAGAATGTTGGTTACACCGATGTTGGCGGAGATTGTCCCATTTTTTATATGAGCAATAAAATGTTTCAGGAATTGTATAATGATCCAGCAATAATGAGTTATGTGTTTGATGTGGAAAAAGAACACTTCTTATCAGCAGACGAGTACCTCAACTCTTTGAATTCCGTTGAATATACATCTTCCGAAATCTTAGCACAAACTATGACCGGGTTGAAACAAACTATTTTCATTATTGGAGGACTTGTCGGTTTTCTATTAGGAAGTATTGGACTTGTTAATTTTTCTAATATAATCATAACCGGCATTATAAACCGTCAACGGGAATTTGCTACATTAGAAAGCATTGGAATGACAAAAAAACAGATCAGCAAGTTGACCGTTTTAGAGGGATTGTTTTATGCACTTATGATTTGCTTGGTAGGTTTGCCACTTTCGTATATTATTTCCAATACTGTTATTCCTGCTTTTTTCAATCAACCAGATTTATGGTTGTTTACCATAAAATCGGCGGTTTTCCCACTGATATTAGAGGGAATAGTTATTTGTATTGTTGCTGTTATAGTTCCATATATTTCTTTACGTTATTTTAGGAAATCAAGTATAGTAGCTCGATTAAGAAAAATTGAGTAGTTTTTGAAATGTCCGAGATTTGTAACAATTCAGGTTAAAATTCCTTGAATTTTGTTCCTTTTCTCGGACATTTCTGAGACATTTGTATTTTATAATAGAGTTATCATAAAGAAAGGCAGAAAGGAGTTTATAAAATATGAGTATTTTACAGACAATTGATTTAAAGAAATATTATGGAACAGAGCCCAATATTACAAAGGCTTTAGACGGTGTGAACTTTTCCGTAGAGGAAGGAGAATTTGTAGCGGTAGTAGGAACTTCAGGTTCCGGAAAATCCACGATGCTTCATATGATGGGAGGTTTGGACACTCCTACCAGTGGAAAGGTCATTGTACGTGGAGAAGAATTGGCAAAGAAAAACGATGAAGAGCTGACGATCTTCAGGAGAAGAAATATTGGTTTCATTTTTCAAAATTATAATTTGGTTCCAATCTTGAATGTTTATGAAAATATTGTTCTCCCGGTAGAACTGGATGGAGATACGGTAGATCAGGGATTTATGGATGAGGTAGTTCATATGCTGGCTCTGGAAGATAAACTAAAGAATATGCCGAATAATCTCTCTGGAGGACAGCAGCAGAGGGTTGCAATAGCAAGAGCTCTGGTTGCTAAGCCTGCAATTGTGCTAGCTGATGAACCTACAGGTAACCTCGACTCTAAAACCAGTGCAGATGTTATGGGATTGATCAAACGGACCAGTTATGAATTTCACCAGACAGTTGTAATGATTACACATAACAATGAAATTGCCCGACTTGCAGATCGAATTGTCCGTATTGAGGACGGAAAGATTGTAAGTTAGGGAGGCGATTATATGACATGGCCTTTTGAAAATAATACTAATGCTATTACAAGAAAACTGGCAAAGAGAAGTCTACAGGCTGATAAGAGAAGAAATATTTTTCTGATTGTAACTATTACATTAACAACTGCTCTTTTGTCAGGGATATTTTTTTCTGTTTTTGCAGAACAACGTAAGATGTTAGCAGATCTTCGGGGACAGTATCAAACAGTAGTGATGGAAACACCACAAAAAGAAGTCCGACACCTTTCTACGCAGCCTGAGATTGAACAGTGGGGATTGTCAAAAGATTTTGGCTCAGCCCGTTATCAAGACAGCACTCTCGTAGTGGAATATGCAGATAAGGGTTGGATGATGCTAGGGAAAAAACCTTCTTATGTTGGAAATTTTCCGGAGAAAGAACAAGAGATTATTGTAGAACATGCCTTTTTAGATTATTTTGGTTTGCCACAGGAACCAGGACAGACAATTCGTTTGAATTTAGGAAATGGAGACCGGGATTATGTTATTTCTGGTATTTTACAGAAGGAAAATAATTCCAGAATGTTTTCGGTTATAGTGTCAAAAGCTTTTTTAGAAGCACAGGCAAAAGGAGAACCGCTTTATGAGTTCCGTTTTCGATTCGTGGGTGCAGAGCGTACAGATATGGATGCTCTGAAAGCAGATATTGCAGCTTTTTTAGCAAATAACAATATTCCTGAGAACCGAATTTTTTACAGCTCCAATTATTTTGATATCCGTAGTTTTCAATCCGATGGAGTTTATGCTTGTATTCCCATTGCATTCATCTTTTTAGTCGCTTGCGGGTTAGTTATTTACAGTATTTTCTTTATTTCCATCCGGGGAAAACTTCGAGAATATGGAAGATTAAAAGTTTTAGGAACTACTCCTAAACAGATCCGAAAAATTATCCAGAAAGAAAGTTTCCGGTTATCAATTTATAGTATTCCCATAGGCATTGTAGTTGGTGGATTGGCAGGTTTTGCAGTGTCTCCGGGTTACTGGGATTGGACTGCGAATTTTGTTATTGCTTTGGGCGTGATTTTCTTTATAGAACTTATTGTGAGAATTTCTTCTCATGCACCTATTCGACTTGCGGCGAAAGTATCGCCTATCGAGGCAGTCCGGGCTAGTGGTTATCAGGCAGAGTGTTCAAAGAAAATTTCTCGAAAATCTGGAAAACATTTGTCACCAAATTATTTGGCTATTATGAATTTTCGCCGGAATCCTAAAAAAGCAGTACTAACTCTGCTTTCTCTTGGAATGGCAGGAATCTTTTTGTTCAGTACGGCAACTGTAGTTCATTCAGTCAACGCAAAAAATATGGCTGCTGTTCAAATGTATGAAAAATGTAATTATACGATTCAATGGGAAGCAGACTTAGAAGAACTTCCGGAAATTAGTCGGAACAATCCTCTGACTCCCGAACTTAAAGAAAAAATTTTGGCAGTAGATGGAGTGAAATCTATGAATTCCCGTACTTCTGCCTCAGCTTTTGTTTCATTGCCTAATGGCGCTTCCGCAGATTTTTATCTGCATACCTTTACAAGAGAGGAAATGAAGGAATTGCTTCCTCCAGACATGATGTTGGAGGGAACTACTGATTATGATGAATTAGTCAAAAACCATGGAATCGTTGTAACAGATGATATTGAAAAACCTTTGTCTACGTTGTATTCCGGATATCAACCCCAAATAGGTGATACGCTAACGTTCCACCCTTATGGTGGCAAACCTATGGAATTTACGATCATGGGTATAGCGAATGGCAAAAATATTACAAAAACTACGGGGATAGGATTGTTTAGTTTGCCAGAGGATCTGGCGAAACAGCTTTATCCAGATATAAAAAACATGGAACAGGTTTGGAATGTTTTTACAGACAAAGATACGGATACTTTGCGCAAAGAACTTTATTCCCTGTTGGATGATCCACTGCTGAATATTATTTCCCGGTCAGATTATGCTGAACAGTTAGAAGCCCAATTCAAAAATATTATGATGTTCATTTACGGACTTCTCGCTTTTCTGTTTTTCTTCTCTTTGGTTAATCTGATTAATACGTTAATGACCAATTTGCTTGCAAGACAGCAGGAGTTTGGAATTTTGCAATCAGTAGGGCTATCCGATAAACAGCTTTCTAAAATGTTGACCATGGAATGTTTCTGCTATGTAGCCGTAACCTTGTTAATCACATTGATCGTAGGCGGTTTGGCTGGCTTTTTGTTAGTGACAATTTTAGGGAAAACAGAAATCTTCGGACAATTAGTATATCAGTTTCCAATCTGGGAATTACTTGTTTTTGCTGCACTACTCATGTTTGTGCAGGTACTTTACTCAATATACGCCATCCGTTCTATGCGGAAACAATCATTAGTAGAGCGAATTAAAATAACAGAATAAGGAGGTGGCAGGCTATGACTTGGCCTTTTGAAAATAATACAAATGGAATTGTCAAGAATCTGGCGAAGAGAAATTTAAAAAGCGAAAAACGAAGAAATATCATGGTAATAATATCAGTAGTTTTAGCCGCTTTTTTAATCAGTCTTTCTGGTTTGGTTGGAGTCTCACTGATGCAAACAGAAAAGAAGAAAGTGATAGATACTTACGAGGCAACTTATGTACAGGTAGATGAATCACATATAGAAGAGTTAAAACAGGTACCGGAATTTGCACGTGTGGGAGAATACTATATGTACGGGAAGGAATCTTCTACACAGGGATTTAATGGCTTCTTTGCTTATGCTGATAAAGAAACCCTGTATATGGCACGTTCCCAGATGAAATTGGCAGATGGAGATTTACCGATAGAGAAAAATGAAATTGTAGTAAGTAAAGAATGGCTTTCTAAATTCTTCCCAGACTGCCATATAGGTGATTCTGTTACCTTGGATACGGAAAGTTTTTCAGGGGAGTATACTATTTCAGGCATTTTAGATACAACAGGGCAAGAAAAACAAAATATGTACTCTTTTCTTATCTCAAAAGAAATGCTGGAGCAGTGTAAGAAGTATGAACCTGACGGATTCTTTGCCTATGTACATCTGAAAAATGTAGATCAGTTAGACGGAGAACTTATTAAATCTTATGTTCAGAAGATCAAAGAGGAGTTACAGATACCTGGAGTCGGATTTCAGGATGCTTATTTCCGTTATATTGACGGAGACATTTCCATGGAGAATGTTTTGCTGCTTATGGCTTTTGCTGGTATTGTTTTGGTAGGCGGATGTGTTGTAATCCAAAGTATTTTCCGCATCTCCATTATTGATAAAATAAAAAGTTATGGACAGCTTCGGACTATTGGTGCTACCAAAAAGCAAATTATGCGTATTGTAAAAAAAGAAGGACACTCTTTGGGGTGGAAGGGGATGTCTATCGGGATTTTGCTTGGTTTAGGAGTGACACTTTTGTTGTTTCCTAGAGGTTTTTCTCTTTTAGGCTATCTTTTAGTAATTGGATGTACAGTATTGATCTGCTGGACAATGATTTGTCTATCTATCCGAAAGCCAGTGAAATTAGCCGCAAATATTTCACCGGTTGAAGCAGTTCGTTTTACTTCGCCTCAGAAGAAGATAAAGAACCGAACAAAGAGAAAAAAGATTAGTCCTTGTTCTCTCGGAATGTTGAATTTTCGTAGAGATTGGAAGAAAACAGTCAGTATTATGTTCTCTCTAAGTCTGGGCGGGATTCTGCTTTTGGCTGTTAGTTCTTTGCTGATTCTGCAATCGCCGGAAAAACTGGCAAGACAGTATTTTAAAAATGGGGATTATAAGATTTATATGGATTCGGATAAGGAACATATAGATCTTCTCAAACAGGGAAATCCATTGAATGAAGAATTGAAACAGGAAATCCTGGATATTGATGGAGTGGAAGAGATTCTGGTCACAAGGAAATCAGCAGGTTTTGAAGCCACTTCCCATGGAATTACTGAGCATGGTACTTGCGATATGATCACCAAAGAAAATAGGAAACTTCTGACACAGGCTGTTGTAGAGGGAAGTATGCCTGATAACAATGGCATTTTATTGCCATACGAATATCGTGGTTTTGATGGGAAAGAAAAATTGGGGGAAACCATAGAACTTTCATTAGGAGAGAAAACAATTCCTGTAACCATATTAGGTTTTTTTGATGCGGATCAAATTGTTTTTGCCAGTGGACATGGTACACTCGGAGTGGATGGACCAATGATGTTTTTGCCGGAAGAACTGTTTCAGGAACTAATACCAGATGTAACTCATTTTGATTACTCCTGGGACATTGTCTGTGATTCGGATAAATCGGAAAAAGTGGGAAAAGCTTTGGAGAATCTTGTTGTTTCGCATACCGATATTGGTTTAGATACCTTTGAGGATCGAGTAGATAGTTTTGGGTATATGAGTGTAGTCTATGGCATAATGCAGGTGATTTCATGGTTCATCTTTTTGTTTGGTGTGATTAATCTTATCAATACAACACTTTCCAATCAATATTCGCGGAGACAAGAAAATAGTGTGCTGTGTTCGGTGGGATTAGCTCCAAAACAATTGGCACAAATGGCTGTATGGGAAGGAATGGGGTATGTAGTTAGCAGTATTTTGCTTATGCTTGCTATTGGGCTACCAATTACTCTTCTGGTATGGAGGAAATTTAGTATTAGTTCTTACGCTGGACGAATCCTTCCTTACGAATTTCCATGGTTACAGATGGGAGTATATGTAGTAGTACTTGTGACAGTAGAGTTCATTTTGTCTGTTTGGACGATCCGCAGGCAGAAAAAACAATCCCTGATTGAACAAATGCGGGCAATGGAATAAGAGAAAAATGCTTTTGCTGAAAAGTGTGGAACATTTTGGCAAAAGCATTTTTTTATGGAAAACATTTTTTCCTGAAAGAAAATAGGATATAATCAATCTATGTTTTGAAATGATATTATCAGAAAAACTGTATTTAGGACATTTCTGTAACATTTGAGGTTTAAAATAGCGACAAGTTTAGAAGATGGGAAAGGAAGAATCTGGATTGAGGAAAATTTTAATTGTAGAAGATGATAAAGTACTAAATAAAACACTGGCTTATAATCTTACTGCAGATGGTTATGAAGTAACTTCTGCATACAGTTTTCTGGATGCAGTAGAACGATTGAAAGAGAGTGAATTTGATATCGCTCTGTTGGATATTAATCTGCCGGATGGGAACGGTCTGCATTTATGTTATGAAATCAGAGGACGAGGGCAGCATACCTATATTATGTTTATCACAGCAAATGATAAAGAAGGCGATATGCTGAAAGGCTATGAAGCCGGATGCACAGATTATATTACAAAACCATTTTCGGTGATGGTTCTCTGCAAAAAGGTAGCCGCTGTTTTTGCAAATATGGAATTGCGGACACCAAAGCATGATGTATTTGAGGATGAAGTTTTGAAAATTGACTTTTCCGAGCAGAGTGCGGTTTTGGAAGGAAAAATGATAGATTTTACACCAAAAGAATACCGCACCTTATTTTTATTTGTAAAAAATCCGCACATTATATTAACAAAGCGGCAACTGATTGAGAAACTGTGGGATATTGATGGAGATTTTGTAGATGAGCATACGCTTACCACTATCATCAGCCGGATTCGCAAAAAGATTGAAACAGATGAGCGAAAATATATTAAAACTGCTTATGGAATGGGGTATCAATGGATAGGTGGTGAATCACGATGAAATTACAGAATTTATCCACTAGAGCTTTTCTGCGGCTGATCGTTGGAGGTGCTTCGCTGACATCGATTCTTTTGTTGTTCATCCTTTATGCCTTCACAAAAGATATAAGGATGATACTTGGTGGTTTCAGCGTGATGATCCTTCTGTTTCTATGGGGTGCAGTCTTTTTGCATTATTTCCAGAAGAAACTATCGGCATTTACAGATGGACTATGCCGAACATTAGATGAAATGATGGACAGTACCGTTCGTCCGCAAATAAATTATGAAGCAGAAACACTGTTAGCACGCATCAGCCATCGTCTAGAAAGATTGTATCATGCAATGCAGGAAACCCGGCATAAGGTAGAAGAAGAAAAAGCAGAATTACAGTCTTTGGTATCTGATATTTCGCATCAGACCAAAACACCGATAGCAAATCTAAAAATGCTCAATGACACGATGTTGACCAGAAGAATTACTGATGAGACACGTAAGGAATTTTTACATGCTACTGCCAGTCAGTTAGATAAACTGGACTTTTTGATTCAGGGAATGGTGAAAACATCACGATTGGAAACGGGAGTGATTACCTTGGAAAAGAAAGAAACAGCTATTGCGGATACACTTGTAGATGCGATAAATGGGGTTCTTGCTCCTATGGAAAGAAAGCATCTTCATTTATCCGTAAATTGTCCTGAAAATTTAACGGTTTCACATGACAGTCGCTGGACCTCAGAAGCATTGTTTAATCTTTTAGACAATGCAGTAAAATATACTCCGGAAGGCGGTGACATTCACGTAGTAGTACAGGACTGGGAGATGTATTTGGAAATTGCCGTAACGGATACGGGAAGAGGCATTCCGGAAAGTGTCCAGGCAACTATTTTCAAACGATTTTATCGGGAAGAAGCTGTACATGATGTGGATGGGATTGGAATAGGATTATACCTGGCACGTGAGATTATCACTATGCAAGGTGGCTATATTACAGTTGAATCAGAGGTGGGGAAAGGCTCAACTTTCTCTATATTTCTTCCTCAAAGATAATGAAACGGCGGTCTGTTTACTCAGACTGCCTTTTTTGAAAAATTTTTTAAAAAAAGATTTTTAGGACATTTCTGCAACATTTGAGAGTTAGGATAATGCCGAAAGGAGTGAATGGCTATGACTTTACCATTTGAAAATGATAATATGAAAATTACTAAAAAATTAGCCAAAAATAGCTTGAAATCAAATAAGAATCGAAATATAGCAGCTATTTTTGCTATTATCCTTACAACGATGTTGCTTGCTTCTCTATTTACGATTGGCACAAACATTGCTACGGCATTGAGAATGCAGAATATACGCACTATGGGATCCGATGGTCATGTAGCAATAAAATATATTGACGATAATATTTATAATGAGTTGAAAAATGACCCATCCATAAAAAAAATAAGTTATGGGATGGTTATTGCAGATAAAATTGGAAACCCAGAATTAGAAGAACGACAGATTGAAACATGGTATATGGATAAGATTGGCTTAGAATTTGCGAACTGTGTTCCAACAGTAGGCGAAATTCCAGTTGCCGAAAATGAAATTTTAATAGATACGAAAACATTAGATGCTTTAGGCTTACCACATGAGATTGGGACGGAAGTTTCTTTGAAAATTCAACGAAAGGGCAATGAATATCAGGAAAGTTTTATTCTTTCCGGGTATTATGAATCTGATCCTTTATTAAATATCGGGAGAATTTTCGTGTCTGAAAAATATAAGCAAGCTCATTCTTCAGAACTTATCAATACTTATACCGCTGATGGTTCTTTAGCAGGAACAGTGAGTAACTATGTTATGTTCAAAAATGCATTTGATTTGTCTGGAAAATTGGATAGTCTTATAACTGAACATGGATATCAATGGTCGGAAAACATACAGAACCAAAAGGCAACGAATATTATTGAAGCTAGCATAAGTCCTGCATATCAAAGCAATGGCATTGTGGATGATCCGATTATGTTGTTGTCTTTTAGTGTTGCCATTGCATTTCTTGTGTTTACTGGGTATTTGTTAATTTATAATATTTTTCAGATTTCAGTAATTCAGGAAATTCATTTTTATGGACAGCTAAAGGCTCTCGGTACAACCAGACAACAGTTAAGGCACTATATATCCCTACAGGCGACCTCCCTTTCTTTAGTGGGGATTCCGATGGGAATTTTGCTGGGATATTTATTTGGATGCGTACTAGCTCCGATGGTACTAAAAGGCATGGAGGTTAGTTCCGATATAAAGGTATCGAATCATGCAAATCCAATTATTTTTATTGGTGCAATTGTTTTCTCTGCAATAACGGTATGGATTAGTACCTATAAACCGGGAAAGGCTGCGGCTAATGTATCACCTATGGAGGCCTTGCGGTTTAATGACGTATCTGGAAGCACAAAAAAAGAAAAAAACTCTACAAATGGTGGAAAAATATACCGTATGGCATGGTCTAATTTGTGGAGAAATCGTAAGAGGACAATTCTTTCTGTTGTTTCTATGGTGCTGGGGCTTGTGTTATTTAATACAGTATTTATATTTTCACAGAGTTTGGATGTAAATAAATATATTGCTGGAAAGTTAAACAGCGACTTTTTGGTTGCTAACAGCAATTATTTTAGTATGCAGTATTATTGGAAAAATGCTGGAATACAAGATGAATTGTTAACCGGAATTGAAATGCAGAATGGATTTGAAAAGGGTGGACGAATTTATTATGCAAGACCTTATGATGGGGATATGAATCGATTAGAGGGATTCAGTGTTCAGAGTTCTAATCCATCAAACTATTCCATACACACAGATGGTTACCCGCGTGCAGATGTATATGGTATAGAGCCTTTTATTGGCTCAAATTTGAACGTTTTGGATGGCGAGCTTGATTTTGAAAATTTTGAAACTGGCGATTATATCATCCAAGGAATTTTAGATGATGAATTGACAACAGAGTTTCAAATTGGAGATAAAATCAGTCTCAATTACTACAATGAGAAAACAAACACATATGAAACCAAGGAATACACCCTGTTGGCCAAGGTAAGAGCAGATTATTCTAACACAAGCAGGGTAACTACAGGACTCACTTTTTATCTACCAAAAGATGAGTATTTATCAACTGTGCAGGATCATTCTATCATGTCCTATGCTTTTAACAGTACAGATGAAAGCGAACAGCAATTTGAAAATATATTGACCAGCTTTGGAGAACAAACCGGTGAATTGCAATTTGAATCTAAAAAGCAGCTAGCAGAAGAATTTGCTGGGATGACGCAAAGTTTAACAGTTGTAGGAATGGCACTAAGCCTGTTGGTCGGTTTTGTCGGTGTAGTCAATTATGCTAATTCTCTGATAACAAGTATTATCGTCCGCAAACGGGAACTGTCTATGTTGCAAAGCATAGGAATGAGCGGACAACAACTTAAATTGCTATTGGTTTTAGAGGGATTATACTATGTGATAGGAACCGTAATTGGAACACTGATTCTAAGTATTATTATTTCCTTTGGAATCATGCGACCGATTATAAATTCTTTAACTTGGTTCCAGTTTGATTTTACAATTGCACCATTACTGGTAGCATATCCAATTTTGCTAATGCTTGCAATCATTATTCCACTTGCAACATACTGTACTATGGCAAAAGAAAGCATAGTGAAAAGATTACGCACAGAATAAATAGTATAGAAAATTTAAATGAACTTTTATATATAAGAAGAGTTTTAGGACATTTCTGCAACATTTGACCATTACTATATACTCATCAAACAAAGAAAGGAAGTAGTGATTATGATAATTTTACAGACAAAGGATTTAAAAAAATATTATGGCACAGAACCTAATATAACTCGTGCTTTAGATGGTGTAAATTTTTCTGTTGAGCAGGAAGAATTTGTAGCAGTAGTAGGGACTTCAGGTTCCGGAAAATCCACGTTGCTTCACATGATGGGAGGATTGGATACTCCAACATCAGGAAGTGTAGTTGTGGCAGGGAAGGAACTGGCTAAAATGAATGATGAACAACTTACTATTTTTCGCAGGAGGAATATCGGGTTTATCTTTCAAAATTACAATCTGGTTCCGATTTTAAATGTTTATGAAAACATTGTCCTTCCGGTAGAGTTAGATGGAGATACCGTAGATCAGAAATTTATGGATGAAGTTGTTACTATGCTGGGATTGGAAGATAAGCTGAAAAGCATGCCCAATAATCTTTCCGGTGGTCAGCAGCAGAGAGTGGCGATTGCAAGAGCCTTGGTTGCTAAGCCTGCAATTGTGCTGGCCGATGAACCTACAGGTAACCTTGACTCTAAAACCAGTGCGGATGTTTTAGGACTGCTTCAGAGAACCAGTAGAGAGTTCGATCAAACGTTAGTAATGATTACACATAACAATGCTATTGCGCAGCTTGCTGATCGTATTGTGAGGATTGAAGATGGAAAAATTGTAGGATAGAGGGGTGGGCATTTATGACATTACCTTTTGAAAATGATACCAATCCTATTGTCAAAAAAATTTCAAAGAGAAATCTTAAAGCAGATAAAAGCAGAAATGTACTTATTATCATTACAATAGCTTTAGCCACATGTTTGATTATGGCAACAGCTCTATACTTTTTGGGATCGCAACGAAAATCATTAAATGATGCAATGGGGCGCTATCAGGCAGTCATTAACGACATAGACAATAATAAAATAGAAAAATTAGTAAATGATGATAGAGTAGATGTTGGTGTGAGTCATTTATTAGGAATGGTGTCTTATGGGGATTTTAAATTAACAGTTCGTTCCATGGATAAGACATTAATGGATTTAGCAAAATATCCTGATTTGCAGGGAAAATTGCCAGAAACGGAAAAAGAGGTTGCCATTACAAAAGCTTTTCTTGAAAGAACTGGATTATCTAAGTCTGTGGGCGATAACATATCAATAGACTTAGGGGATGGAAAAAAAGAATACAATTTATGTGGCATTTTGCCGGTAGATAATTCAAATTATTCATTATTTGTATCGCAATCATATGTTGCAAGTAAGACTAGTGACCCTACATATTCTGCATATGTTCGATTAAAAGGATCTGATGGATGGTCTAAAGCTGCTATCCAGTCAGAATTACTAACATTGCTCAATGATTGGGGAATTCAGCAGGAAAATATACAATTTTCCACATATTATTTTTCCCTTATTGAACAAAGGAGCGGTCAATACATGTTGATAATAGCATTTGTCTGCCTTATTGTGACTTTAGCTTGTACTCTCGTTGTTTACAGTCTGTTTTATGTATCTATAGTAAGAAAAACAAATGAATATGGAAAATTAAGAACAATAGGAACAACTGGAAAGCAGATAAAAAGAATAGTCTTTCGGGAAGGACATTATCTTGCCGGAATTGGTATTCCAATGGGACTAATAGCAGGTGGTGTGGCAGGATATATTCTTGTTCCTAAAGGATGGAATGCATTGGTTACATTGTTTATCGCTGCTGTTACTGCACTGTTTATGTATTCCTGCATTATGTTTACTATTATGAAGCCGGCGAAAATTGCCTCACGCGTAACACCTATGGAAGCAATACATTATACTGAAAATAATGAGAAAATAGCATTTGATTATACCAGAAAATCAAAGCAACCTTTAACCACAAATAATTTAGCTTTCCTTAATTTTTTACGAAACAAGAAAAAAACGGTTTTGACCATTTTATCATTAGGCGTATGTGGTATTTTATTAATGGCAAGCTCTGCATATTTTAATTCTATTGATCCTGTAGAGATGGCACGAAGAAGTTTTCCTTATGGGGAGGTTCGTCTTGAACTTGGAGATTATGGACCACAGTCCCATAATAGTGAGCAATATGTGGAACTTCAAAAATCTAATTTGCTTACAGATGATTTTATAACATCTATCAAAAATATACATGGAGTCCAGGGAGTTAAAGCATATCAAGGCACCGTTTTGAATGTTCATGTTCCAACGGGAGATGTTGAGCCTATTGTTTCAGAGGTATATAGTAAAAACAATCAAAAGATAGTCGAAAAATATTTGATTGAGGGTACAGCGGATTTATCAGAACTTATTAGGAATAATGGGGTTGTTATTGCTAATGATTTACAATGGAAAGAAATTTTTGGATGGGATGTAGCCCTGGGAGACGAAATATCGCTTGAGGTTGGAGGACAGAAAATTCAAGTAAAAGTGATGGGAATTGTAGATGGAAATATTCCCTATGGTGGATATGATACTCTTTTTATTCCACTAGAAATGCTGAATACTATTACGCCTGTAGAAAATCTTAATTATCAGCTTATTATAGATACTGCTGATAATGAATGGGATACTGTAAAAGAGGAGATTCAAAAAATAGTATCATCAAATGCCTGTCTTTATATTAGCACTTTTAATGATTGGGTAGAAGCATACAATGAAAAACTGTTAAATTATCGCATTCCAGTATATATTTTTGTTATGTTTATCGGCGTTTTTGGAATTATCAATTTATTAAATACTCTTATCACAAATGTTTTAACAAGAAAACGGGAGTTAGGTGTTTTACAAGCAGTAGGTTTAAGTGGCAAACAACTCTCAAATATGTTACTGATGGAGGGTTTATTTTATACTATTTGTGTGCTTATTCTTTCTATATTATTTGGAACAGTTATAGGATATCTTCTTTGTACAGTATTTAGTTCAATGAGTATTTTCGGAAGAGTAACCTATCATTTTCCAATCGTGGAAATGTTTATATATTTTATATTGATGTTTGTAGTTCAGACATTATTTTCTCGTTTGACAATCAAACAAATAAAAAAACAATCATTAGTAGAACAAGTGAGGGAATTATAACTAAGAATTGTTCTATAATATTGAAAATCCATATTTTAACAAGCTAGAAGGGGATGATTTATATGACGTTGCCTTTTGAAAATGATACAAAAACCATAATAAAGCGTATTTCGAGCAGGAATATATCAGCGAATCGAAAAAGAAATATCTTTATTATTATTACGATTGCACTTGCGAGTACATTATTATCTGCAATTACCCTTTATGGATTTGGAATTACACAGAAAACAAAAAATCTAAATAAAAAAACAGCACAGATTGTATATCATGCAATTTCAGAAAAAGAGGGTTCGGAATTATATAAAGAAAAAGAGATCGCGTGGATTTTTCAATGCATTTTCGGAAGAAATAAACCATTCAACCGTAAATTTTACTTACGCAAATGCAGATATGCTAAAATCTCAAAGTATGCCTTATTCGGGAAAGTTACCAACTGCGGAAGATGAAATTGTATTACAGGAATCTTTTTTGGACAGCTTGGGATACTCAACGGAATTAGGACAGACAATTAAAATACCATTTTCTGACGGGATGAATCATGATTTCAGGTTGACAGGAATCTTAAATGTTAAAACCGGAGATATTTGACGATATACAGCTATTATATCGAAAGAATTAGTGAAACAACAGTATGGAAATAATACAGTTATAGATTATTACCTTGGATTAAAAGACGCTCAAAACATGAGCGAAGAAGATGCTACGGAATATGCAGACACTCTTGCAAAACAATTACACATCCCCGATGATAATGTGATTGTTCGCTCCACTTATTTTAATGTGAAGAGCGAAAATTCTGGAAGTGAAATGCTATTTTATTTCGTGATTGGATTTGTAACCTTTATTGGCTCCGGCATTGTGATCTATTCCATTTTTTATATTTCCGTTGCAAGCAATATTCGTAACTATGGACAGCTTCGCACGATTGGAACAACGAAACGGCAGATTAAAAAAATGGTTTACCGAGAAGGAAAATTACTTGCAGCTGCTGGTATTTCCATTGGTTTGATTATAGGTAATGTAATCGGATATTTTCTGATTCCGGAGGGCTGGTACTGGCTGACTTCCTTATGTGTGACGATTGGGTGTGGGCTCTTTGCTTTTACAATGGTAATGCTCTCTATTCATACTCCTGTAAAAAAAGCTGCCTCAGTATCTCCAATGGAGGCTCTTCGATATTCGGATTATAAAGGAAAGTCGAAAGAAAGTTCGGCGCTGTACCGAAAAATAACACCTGCATCACTTGCTAAAATGAATTTGTCCAGGCAAAAAACTAAATCTATATTAACAATATTTTCACTCGCATTTGGAGGCGTGTTAGTTGTATTGATTTCAACGATATTAGTTTCCTATGATGGAGTTGCAGAAGCGCGTGGGGAGGAATTTTCAAAAGGCGAATTTAATATTAACCTTAATGCTAATCAATCCTTTGATACTGCAAAAGTTTCGTTGACTAAATTACAACAAAAAAATATGCTGAATGACAATTTTGTAAAAACAATCGAAGCTATCGATGGTGTTACCGGAATCAAGCGATGGTATTATACGGACGCAGAATATCGTGTAAATGGAATTTCAGAAGATTGGATTCAGGGATTTAGTCAAGATGAACAATCTGATTTAGAAAAAAATCTCATAAAAGGAACCACTGATTATGATGAATTGATTGCGGACAATGGAATTATCCTATTACAAGAACGTGCAGATCTCAGTGGAATGGATGTTGCTTTAGGTGATACAGTAGAAGTTGATTACGAAAATGTATCCGGTGATATTATGACGAAAACTTATACTGTGAAAGGCATAGTAAGCGATTATAATTATACGGGATTCGATAAATGTTTTACTCTCCCGGAACAACTTATAAATGAGGGAACCGGGATGGATTGCACAGGTACTATTTCCGTAATTACAGACAATGATAAATTCGACACAATTGAAACTTCATTAAATCAGCTGATAGATAAAAACAGTGATTTGGTTATGGATACCATAGAAGAAAGCGTAAATTATTATAATAGAAATCAGCAACTACCTTTCGGTGCATTTCTGATAGTAGCTATCATTGTTGTGTGTTTTTCGCTGATCAATCTCGTAAATACAACCATTACAAATTTTTTGTCTCGAAAGCAGGAAATTGGAATGTTACAGGCGATTGGTTTAAGCAAAAAACAACTCATCCGAATGCTTTGCTATGAGGGCATGATTTATTCACTCTTTGCTGTGCTTGTAACATTGATTTTAGGAGTTGGACTTGGAATTTTATGTATTCAGATCATGCAGTCATTAAATCCATATTTTTTCTATTCATTCCCATGGCCGGTTGTATTGATATATTCGGCTGTTCTGTTGGCTGTTCAGTTGATATTAATTGCATATACAACGGGAAATTTGAAAAAGCAATCTCTTGTTGACCAAATCAAAACAATGGAATAAAACGAATTGGAGCAGGGAAACTTGCTCCAATTTTAGCTGTATTATGTTATAATGCGGTTTAGGAGGATTGTTATGAATACAGAAATTTTAATTATTGAAGATGATCCAGTGATCCGTAAAGAACTGCAAACAGTACTGGAGGGAAATAAATATCACACATCTGTTATTGAAGATTTTTCTGATGTAACAGAACAAGTGCGAAAAATAAATCCACATCTGATTTTATTGGATATTAAATTACCGCAAGAAAATGGGTTTACCATTTGTTCTGGCATTCGGAGTTTTTCACAGGCTCCGATTATCTTTGTTACCAGCTGCAATACGGATATGGATGAATTGAACAGTATTATGCTTGGAGGAGATGCTTTTATTACAAAGCCCTATCACACAGCCATTTTACTTGCAAAGATTGCTTCCTTGCTGAAACGTGCTTATCCTGATACACAAAGCAGACATCTGACTTATCAAGGAGTTTCTTTATCTTTAGAAACTGGAACAATAGAAGCGGAAGGAAAGCAAACAGAACTCACAAAAAATGAACTGAAGATTATGTACTATCTATTTGAACATGCCGGAACTATCTGCACAAGAGCAGATCTGATTGAATATTTATGGGACAATCAGCTCTATGTAGATGATAATGCATTGAGTGTAAATATTGGACGTATCAGAGAAAAATTATCAAAGATTGGTGTTAAAGACTTTATTAAAACGAAACACCGTCAGGGGTACACATTATGAATGGAAAACAGTATTGGAAAGACAAAATCCCTATTTTCATCATCAATATCGTCTGTATGGTATTGTTATCGGTTTTTCTGTTCTTTGTAGGAAATAATGTAGATAGTATTGCAGTGATTCTTATCATCTGGACGATGTTACTGGCTAGTGTACTGACGTTTACCTATCATCAGCGAAAAAGGAGATTAAATAGATTAGTAAAGATGGCAGAAGGACTGGAAGAAAAATACTTGTTGTCAGAGATGCTTCCGGAACCGGAACATGCCGAAGAACAGGTTTATTTTCAACTCTTAAAAATGGCGTCCAAATCTATGCTGGAACAGATTGGAACAGTAGCAAGGGAGAGACAGGAGTACCGGGAATATATTGAGCAGTGGATTCATGAAATCAAAACACCGATTACTGCAATGAAACTGTTGTGTGAAAATCATAAAGAGCCTTTTACCAGAGAACTGATGAGGGAACTGGAAAAAACCAATCGCTTTACAGAACAGGCGCTTTATTATGCCCGTAGTGAATATACGGAAAAGGATTATTCTGTTCAGGAAATCCGGTTATTTGATGTGGTGCATCAGGCGATTGCAGATAACAAGTATCTTTTATTGCAGAATCAGGTTGCCTTAGAGACAGAAGAGAGTGAACTGACGGTTTATTCGGATGACAAATGGCTCCGATTTATTCTGGATCAGTTGATTGTCAATGCTGTAAAATATAGCCGGGAGCATCCCGTATTGCACTTTTATACCAAGGTGCAGGGAGATCAGATTTTTCTTTTTGTAGAAGATCATGGAATCGGGATCTGTGCAAATGATCTGCCCCGTATTTTTGAGAAAGGTTTTACCGGGCAAAATGGACGTATCCGGCAAAATGCAACCGGTATAGGGCTTTATCTTTGCAAAAGACTTTGTGATAAGCTGGGAATTGGAATTGCCGCTCAGTCAGGCGAGACAGGAACGACAATGATCCTGTCCTTTCAAATCAATCATTTTATTCATCAGGTGCAGGGCTAAGAAAAGCCCTGCATTTCTTACATTTTTGTTAGAATTTTGTTAGAAAACTTGATACAAACACAGGCAGAAATCCGTTACAATCATAATATCAAAAGACGAGGTGAAGTATCATGAAAGAAATTTTAAAATTAGACCATATTCAAAAATTTTATGGAAATGAAGGCAATGTAACAAAAGCGATTCAGGATATTGATTTTTCTGTGCAGGAAGGTGAGTTTTTAGGCATTATGGGTGCATCAGGCTCAGGAAAAACAACGATGCTGAACTGCATTTCTACCATAGATACGGTAAGCGCAGGGCATATTTATTTGGATGGTACAGATGTAACTGAGATAAAAGAAAAGGCGATTGCAAAGTTTCGGAGAGAAAATCTGGGATTTATTTTTCAAGATTTTAACCTGCTGGATACTTTAACCATTAGTGAGAATATTGCTCTGGCTCTGACGATTAACCACATTCCGGTCAGGGAAATAGAACCGAGAGTGGAAGAGATTGCGAAAAGTCTGAATATTGCTGATATTTTGGATAAATATCCATATCAGGTTTCCGGTGGACAGAAGCAGAGATGTGCTTGTGCCAGAGCAATTATCAATCACCCGAAGCTGATTTTGGCTGATGAACCGACAGGGGCCTTGGACAGCCACTCATCTCAGATGCTGCTGTCTACCATGCAGAGTATGAATGAGAATCTGGGTGCAACCATTCTGATGGTTACACATGATGCATTTTCGGCAAGCTATGCTAATCGGATTTTATTTTTACGTGACGGTGTAATTTTCACTGAAATCTTAAAAGGCAGGGACACCCGTAAGGTATTTTTTGATAAAATCCTGAATGTTCTTACCATGATGGGAGGCGGGATAAGTGATGTACTTTAAGCTCGCAATACAAAATATGAAAAAAAGCATACGAAATTATGTAATCTATTTTGTTACCATTACTCTGACTGCTGCCATGATGTATTCCTTTCTTGCGCTTGGATTTTCAAAATCGGTCCTCTCCATGTCTGAAAATATGTCCATGCTGACATCAGGCATATTGGGAATGTCCGTTCTTGTAGCATTGATTGCATCGTTTGTAATCAGCTATGCAATACGCTTTATGCTGGAACAAAGGAAAAAGGAATTCGCCACCTATGAATTACTGGGAATGGAAACCTCAAATATTCAAAAACTATTTTTTATTGAAAATGGTGTGATTGGAATGGCTGCATTCTTTATAGGAACTTTTTCAGGAATTGGACTTTCCGGAGTGTTGGTGCAGATTATCAACCATATTTTTGAGATGCCGCATACCTATCATATTTCCTTTTCCATAAAGGCTTTTGCAACAGCTTTTATACTTTTTATGCTCATGTACAGTATCGGAATATTGCGTGCAGCAAAGGTTATCCGTAAACGTAAAATTGTAGATATGCTCTATGATCATCAGAAAAACGAAAATGGAAAGAAGCATTCTGTAAGATTTCATATTACGCTGATTATTCTGTCAATATTATGTATCCTTACTGGAGGCTGTCTGTTGGCAAAGGGAATGTCTGTTCAAACAAATATATTCTACGTTTGGATGATTGGCGCTGTAATTTTATCAGCAATAGGAATATACGAAATGTATCGTAATTTACCAGTATTGCTGTTAAGACTTTTGAATAAAAGTAAACGTAGAAGATATAAGGACATCAGCCTATTTTATTTGGGACAGATTGGAAGAAAAGTAGATTCTGCCGGAAAGCTTATGGCAGTCATCGCAATCCTTTTAACGGTATCCCTGAGTACGATGTTTGCAGGTCTTTCTACGGGAGCAGGATATAAGGCGAATATGGAGGCTTATTATCCATATGATGCGGGTGTTGCGCTGGATGCTCCACTGACGAAAGAATGCCTACAGCCAATGATAGAATTTACGAAGCAGCAATGTAGCGTAGAAGATGAACTGATTTATTATCTTTATGCAACAGATGCTTATCCGGTGGAAGCATTAGCGTTGTCCGATTATAATCATTTACGTTGTATGCTTGGATTAAAATCTGTAAGTCTGTCTTCAAATGAATTTTTTATTCATTGTGATACATGGAATTATGTAGAGAAAATTCAAAAAGCGTTAGAGCAAAAAAGCGAAATTTTGTTAGCGGGCAGTGTTCTCGGAATTGCAGAAGCAGCAATTTATACAGAACCGATGGAACAATATCAAATGGCAGGCACAAGAGGATACATTCTGGTAGTGCCTGATCAAGTGGCAACCCAGCTTTCCGGTGAAAAAATACGTTTGGTAATGAAATTAGAAAATGGAGGATATCCAGAATTAAAACAAGCGCTGAAGAAGTTTTTACATGATCCGAATGCATGGACTCCTGTACTTCAGGATGGAAAAGGTTTGCCAGAACAGGTAACGATGGGCGTAACGGTAAAGGCATGGGGCATTGAAAACTCTTTAACTGGATTTGCAGCAATTTCTTTTTGTGGCTTATATTTAAGTATTATTTTTATTATTTTATCTTCTACAATATTAGCTTTTGAACAACTTTCAAAAATAGACTATAATCGACGTAATTATCAGATTTTGGATAAAATGGGAGTGGCACAAAAAACAAGAAGAAACCTTATAAAAAAAGAAGTAGGGGTTCTGTTTTTCATTCCGGCGATACTTCCGATGATTATAATGATGTTTCTGATTGTAGGGGCAAATCAAGTATTTGGAGAAGCAATCTTGCAGGAAAATTTATTCTTGACATACGGAATCGTTACATTGGCAGTATTTGGCGGAATTTATTTGCTATATTATTGGGCTACAACCTCTGTTTTTCAATATGCAGTCTTAAAAAAGGAACTTTATAGATGACAGAATTGTAAGATCAAGGAGGTGACATAGAAGTATGTATTTGAAGCTGGCATTGAAAAATATGAAACAATCTACAAAAGATTATCTCATTTATATGATAACTTTGGTTTTATCGGTAGCAATGTTTTACGGATTTTTTTCTATTGTAAGCCCTTACTACAGTAATATGCTTCCAATAAGTATTCACATGGAAATTCTGAATAAAGCTATGAGGATTGCTGTTCCGGCGGTAGGAATATTGATACTTTTTTTAGTTTCCTATGTAAATCGTTATATGCTAAAGCGAAAACAAAAAGAGTTTGCACTTCAGACAATTATTGGTATGGAACAAAGAACAGTAGCATGGATTTTCTTTTTGGAGAACCTAATGATTGGAGCACTCGCTCTTATACTAGGAGTTTTATCAGGTACTATACTATCTCAACTGATTAATGCAGCGGTACTTAAGGCATTTAAACAAGAATTTAAACTATATTTTATGCTATTTCCAGATACTGTATTATGGACGGTATGTTTTTTTGGAATTATCTTTTTCATAACTGGTTTAAAAAATGTTCGCACCATACGAAAAATGAAAATTATCGACATGATTCAGAATAGTCAGAAAGGCACACAATTTTTAAATCTTCATCAGCAGTTTGGAAAATTCAGTTGGTGTGTGGCGGCTTTATCAGTCGTGATTTTAATAATGCTTTCTCCGATTGTATCTATAAAGAACATAAATATTACTCTATGGATGAAAATCGGTGGGACGATCATAACTGCTTTGGGAAATTGCATACTTGTTTGTTGGTTCTTCATGGACAGAAGAAAGAAGAGAACAGGGAGTCTTCCATTGCTTTGCCTTACAATTTCTTGTATGTTGAATGGAATATTTTTACTTTTGCTGAATTCTTTTTTTGAAACATTGGTGCAGAAAGGAATTGCATTGCAGGCTTATGTTACTATGCCTCCATTGATAGCATTGTTTTTCATTCTCTTTGCTGTTATAAGTTTTTTTGGTAATTTAACATGGATTATAGTAAAAGCAACAGAGAAAAATCGCTATTTTCATTATAATAATTTGTTTTTTGTAGGTCAATTAAAAAGCCGGTTGGGGAATTGCTCAAAAACAATGGGAATTATTACGGTCATAATGCTTTCCGCCATTGTGCTGTTTGTATGGTTCCCTATAATGGCTGTGCGAATTCATTCTTATCAGCAGGTAATGTCGGCTTTTGATGTGCAGCTGGGAACGATGTATACAGCAGATTTTAAAAATTTTCCTACAGGAACCTTGGATTATGAGTATATAAAAAAATATCTGGAGAAAAAAGGATATCCTATTATTTTAGAAGCACAAGTTGAGTTGTTTTCTTTAGGAGAAGAAAAATTACAATCGAAAAATGAATTTCCTGTTTTAGCTGTTTCTGTATCGGATTATAACGCAATCCGAAAATTATCTAATCTCCCGGAAATTCAATTAAAGGAAGATGAATATGGAGTTGCGTGGGAGCACAAAACACAGGAAAAAACGATTCGGAATTTTGATAAAACAGAGCAAAAGATAAAAGTAGAAAATCAAATTCTTAGTAAGGCAAAAAAAGCAGATTATAGAGAAAAAAAGGGAATCGGGCTTTTTACAAGCAAGACAGAAGGAGTATATATTATTCCAGACAAGTATTGTCGGAAACTACCTTTAGCAGTAACATTTTTTGCTGCAAATACAGAGAAGTCCCTTCCGTATGAAACGGCAAAATTGTTTGAACAGGATATGGAAATGTATCAGAAAAATTTGAATAGATTTTCAGAAGAACAATTGTATATCCGTTTACAGACGATACAAGAAAATGAAGGCATTTCCAATATGCTGTTATTGTCACTAATTGGTTCATATAGTGCTATGGTTCTAATTGTAATGGGATTGACAATGCTGTCTATCCAACAGATGACAGATGCAGTTGAGCAAAAACAGAGATTTCAAATAATTGAAAAAATGGGAGTAGATCGAACAACTCGGAACCGATACATTCGTCAACAGATGATGTTTTGGTTTGGCTTACCTGTTGCTGTCGCTGTAGTCGGAAGTGTGGGGACTTTGGTTTTTCTCATTTATAATTCTTATAAAGAAATTATTGCTTACCTTACAATGTCAGAGATTTTACAGATTTGTGGTGGGGTATATGTCTCATTTGCAATCATTTTATTGGGCTATTTTTCTGCAACCTACTATTTATTCAAAAGAAATCTGACATATAGAGTTATATAATTCTCAATTTTTTCTTCTATGTTTGTAGCAGAAAGAATGTAATAAAATACAATATTTTTAGAGATTAGGACATTTCTGTATTTATAATGCTTCCAATAAGTATTCACATGAGAATTCTAAATAAAGCTATAAGGACGGTAGGGATATTGATACTTTTTTAGTCTCCTATGTAAACCGTTATATGCTAAAGCAATAGCAAAAAGCCGCTGATAGACAAAGCAAGCACTAAAAAATCAGCCCGTCACCCAAACAGTGTGCAGAAACCTACATGAGAAAAGCGGTCATGCTTCTTGGCGTGACCGCAAATTAAACTTAAGATTTAGCTGTTTTCTTTCGTTTTATCAGAAGAACTACAAAGAAACAAATCAAAGCAATGTTCACAAAAGAAATTATAATGCTTCCTTCCATTTTATAAATACCACCAGACAACAAAGCATTTCCACTAAATGTAGTATTAAACAGATGTGGATAATCTTCAGCTAAAGATACACCGCCCAAAATAATAGATCCTACACTATTCCACAAAAAGTGCATAAGAATTGGAGTTAATAGAGTATGCGTGTATTCTAAAACAATGGTCATCAAAAGGCTCATAGTTAAGACATTTAATACTGGAATTATTCCAGCTTCAAATGCGCCACCATGCATAAAAGTAAATAGAGCTGTTGATATAATCGTTGCAGCAATTATATTATGTTTCGCTTTTATCATCTGGTACAAATAACCACGAACAAGCAGTTCTTGCATTATGGTGTTAATAAAAGCGGACAAAATCCATAACCATAGCATAGAAATAGGGTTGACTTGTGTTATTTTTAATACGCTGCATAATGACATAATGCAGAAAGATAGCCCTAACCAAACTATTCCAGAAATGATACCTATAAGACAATTTCTGAAAGGGCTGGACAAGGCGAAAATCCTTACATTTTTCTTCTCTATAAACCAGAATAAAATACTTACCCCAATAATACAGAGAAACGGAATTAGCTCGGCCGCAAACCTCCAAATTGCAGGATTTTCAAAATCTGGTACAGGTATAAAACTGACAAGTAACGCCCAACCAACAAAATACAACAATACTTTTGTTGTTGTTATCAAAATTTTTTTCATTCGAATCACTCCTAGTATAATAATGGTGTAGTCAGTAAGACTACTTGGTTAATAAGTTTCTATATACCAGATAACAGAAGAAGGAGTTCTTCCTTCATCAGATGTTATCCTAAATAATTATCATGTCTGACGGTTCCTGATAGACACCAGATAAAACATAAGGTATT
>OHJZ01000432.1_pt1 | contig 24698 bp, 25 predicted proteins | sample 1568691 | NCBI WGS metagenome assembly OHJZ01 (sample SAMEA3879593, study PRJEB24766) | human gut metagenome | biome: human-associated habitat; feature: feces | place: USA | collected 1985/1987
ACGGGAATGAATACTGGAGTTCTCGTGACCTTTGTGGTGCGATGGGTTATTCTGCTTATTGGAAATTTCAACGAGTCATAGATAAAGCCATTAAAGTAGCCGGAGAAAAAGGAATGAATGTGGACGAGCATTTCAACCAAGCGGTTGATATGGTCAAGATAGGAAACGGCTCATTTCGCAAGGTAAATATATTCCGACTCTCTCGTATGGCATGTATGATTATTGCGGAAAATGCAGATGGCAAAAAGTTGCTCGTCCAACAGGCACGAGGCTTTTTCTCACAATCTGTCTCAATGGCTGAACTTATGCATAATTCGCTAAGTTCTAATATATTGTTGTATAAAACAGCACAAGGAGAGGCACGTGTAGAAGTCATTTTCAATAGCGAAACATTCTGGATGTCACAAAAAAGGATGGCGGACTTGTTTGGGGTTGATGTCAGAACCATAAATTATCATCTCGGACAAATTTACGAAACAGGAGAACTTTCCAAAGAGGCAACTATCCGAAAAATTGGGATAGTTCAAACAGAAGGAGACCGGGAAGTGGAACGTATGCCGCTATTTTACAACCTCGATGCTATTGTTGCAGTGGGGTATAGGGTAAACAGCTATCAAGCTACTCAATTCCGCATTTGGGCTACTTCAGTGTTGAAAGAGTTTATCATTAAAGGATATGCCCTTGATGATGAGAGACTAAAACAGGGCAAACATTTCGGGAAAGACTATTTTGACGATTTGCTTGAGCGTATTCGTGAAATACGCACCTCAGAGCGCAGATATTACCAAAAGATAACTGACATTTATGCAGAATGTAGTGCGGATTACGACCCGAAATCAGAAGACACAAAGTTGTTCTTCAAGATGGTACAAAATATGATGCACCTTGCCGTTACTCATCATACGGCTGCGGAAATTATCTATCAACGGGCTGATTCCGAGCAACCTTACATGGGACTTACCACGTGGAAGAAAGCTCCTGACGGAAGAGTGCAAAAGTCTGATACCATCGTCGCAAAAAATTACCTGTCAGATTCTGAATTGTCCCAGTTGAATCTTATCACAACTGCTTTTCTTGATATGGCAGAATCACGTGCTGCACGTCATATTGTTTCAACTATGGATGATTGGAAGAAGTTTCTTCAACAATATCTTGCAACGATGGATTACGAGCCGTGCGATACAGCCGGAAAAGTGACACAAGAGGAAGCAAGAGATAAGGCTTATAGCGAATATGAAAAATATAAACTGATTCAAGACAAATCATACATATCGGATTTTGACCGTTTTAATGATGGAAATGATGAAACTCCGTTACTTCCATTTGACTTGAATCCTACAAAATAATAACAACTATGGCAATAGATAATAAAGATAAAAAAATCCTCAATGTTCCCCCTTTGAGATTTCCAGAGTTTACGGAGGAGTGGAAAGCAGAGCAATTAGATAATATTGCTACTTTGTCAAAAGGAATTGGAATATCCAAAGAACAACTTTCTGAGGATGGCGAGCCATGTATCCTATATGGTGAATTATATACTAAGTACAAATCCGAAATCATCAAGCAAGTTGAAAGTAAGACTGATATTAACGGTTCTAAACTTAAAAGGAGTAAAGCTAATGATGTAATCATTCCTTGCTCTGGTGAAACTGCCGTTGATATTGCCACTGCACGATGTGTCCCATTTGATAATATTCTATTTGGAGGTGATTTGAATGTCATTAGCTTGCATCAATACGATGGTGCATTTATGAGTTATCAGTTGAATGGTAAGCGTAAATATGATATTGCAAGAGTAGCGCAGGGTGTATCTATTGTTCATCTATACGGAGAACATTTAAAAGCAATTAAAACCTACAATCCAACTTTACCCGAACAACAAAAAATAGCCAAATTATTATCACTTCTTGATGATCGTATTGACACCCAAAACAAAATCATTGAGAAACTGCAGTCCTTAATCAAAGGAATTGCACAGCATTGCATTAAAGAATCAACAAGTGGAAACACATATGTAAAACTTGGTGATATTTGTCAAATTACAACAGGGAAACTTGATGCAAATGCACAGGTAGATAATGGGATTTATCCATTTTTTACTTGTGCAGAACAACCATTCAAAATTGATAGCTTCGCTTTTGATACAGAAGCTTTACTAATCTCTGGAAATGGTGCTAATTTGGGATATATCAATTATTATAAGGGAAAGTTTAATGCTTATCAAAGGACTTATGTATTAGACTTGTTCTCCGAAAATATCCAATACATTAAATGGGCGTTAAAAGTACTGCTACCCAAAAGAATTGCAATAGAAAAGAGTTCAAGCAACACTCCTTATATAGTGCTATCAACTCTCACGGATTTAAGGTTGCCTATACCTTGTAAAAGTAAGCAAAGTTTCATCGCAAACCTAATGCAATCTTTGGAAAGAAAACTATCAAATCAAATCGCACAGTATGATTCCTATAATTATTTGAAGCAATACTTGCTCCGCCAGATGTTTATATGAACATTTGACGGAGTAGATACTGCTTTTGACCTATATAAAGATTTAATACTTTATGATTAATATCTATTTTGTCTTGAATTTTATCAAAAATAATTGCCTTCTGTTTTTGTTCAGAAATAGTGGGCAATGTTATTTTTAACTTTTCCAATGGAGTACGTACTATTTGCGGCTGTCCAGAGCCAGAAATAATACTATTGAAGTTATACGCAGAAAGATAATGATATAAATATCTCTTACACACCTTATCTTGATACTTATCTGTATTTATCACCATTGCATTTCCAGTTATCCAAGACATTGGTTTTGTATAATTTACCATACCACAAGTATTTCCACGGCAAGTTATACAAATTTGTTCCGTTTCATGATTGTAATCCTTATATTTGCCAATAATCCCATTTGCCCCATATACAAGAAAACCATCTTCTGTTAATTCTGTTGAAGATATTGTTTGCGGCTGATATATTTGTGCAATTTCGCTTAAATACACGTTATTGCCATAAACTCTTTGCATACAACATACTCTTAGTCCTTTGATTAAGGACTGCAGTTTCTCAATGATTTTGTTTTGGGTAGCAATGCGTTTGTCAAGTAAATCTAATAATCGAGATATTTTAAGTTGCTCTTTTTTGTCGGGTGTATAATAAAGATGAATTGTTGCTAAGTCCTCACTATTAATAGCAGGGTAACTTGAACCTGTGCAACGAACCATTACTTTTCTATTGAATTCGTCTGTATTCAATAGATGATAAATATAGTTTGGCAATTCTGTTGTTCTAATTTGAGCATATCCAGTAGAAGCAACCCATTGTTGATTACTCGTATTTAGAATCCTATGAATATAGTTGTTTTTCTGATAGGGGCGCACACATTGAAACAGAATATCATTGTTATCTATAACACGTTGTGCTCTACTTGGTGCTTCTTCTCGCATTATTTCTTGTATTTTTCTTAACTCACCTTTTTCAACGGCTTCCAAGTCTATATAAATAAAAGTGTTCTGAAGCGGATCTGATTTTGGATTTATAGTGGCTATATCTTGAAGTGATACCATTTCCCACTCCCCACTAAACTCCGGGAATCTCAAATGGGGAACATCTGGGATTTATTATTCTCTAATTATATGTACAACATATTAATATACGATTATGGGACAGAAAACAATTAGAGAAATCTCGGTTGCATGGAAAGAGTACAAGCAACCTTATGTGAAGCAGTCCACAATGGCTGCTTATGTGCTTATCTTGGAAAATCATATTCTTCCAAATTTTGGAGAAAGCGATACACTCCATGAACAGGCTGTGCAAGAATTTGTTTTGCAGAAAATAGAGAATGGACTGAATGTGAAATCCGTAAAAGACATTTTGATTGTACTGAAAATGGTTATGAAATTCGGCGTAAAAAATGAATGGATGGATTATCAAGAGTGGGACATCAAATATCCGTCTTCTTCAACAACCAAAGAATTGGAAGTACTATCGGTTGCTAATCACAAGAAAATACTCAATCATATTCAAAGTCATTTTTCCTTTGCTGGACTGGGTATCTACATCAGTCTTTGTACCGGACTTCGTATAGGGGAAGTCTGCGCTTTGAAGTGGAGTGACATCAATGTTTCAGAGGGAACGATAACAGTCAATCGTACAATTGAACGGATTTACATTATTAATGGGACGGAGAAATATACCGAGCTGGTTATCAACACTCCCAAGACACAAAACTCATGTCGGAAAATTCCTATGACAAAGGACCTTCTTGCAATGGTAAAACCACTGAAGAAGGTCGTTAATGAAGATTTCTATGTTTTGACTAATGATGAATATCCAACCGAGCCTCGTACTTACCGTAATTATTACGGCAAATTAATGGCGAAATTAGGTATTCCCAAATTGAAATATCATGGCCTGCGCCATAGCTTTGCCACTCGTTGTATAGAAGCTGGCTGTGATTACAAGACCGTTAGTGTATTGTTAGGACATTCCAATATTTCGACCACTTTAGACTTATATGTTCATCCCAATATGGAACAGAAAAAGCGTTGTATTGCGAAGGTCTTTAAGTCGTTGGGGAAATGATGTAATATGTAGAGCGAAGTAACCTGATACAGTAATTTCTTCGCTCTCAATCATTGCATATATTATGAGAAATGTAGTAATAACACTTTTATTGCCAACATTCATAATAGAGGAATCAGCTCATTAGGGCACATCGAAAAAGAAAAGGAGAGGAAAAATCCCCTCCTTAACTCTAAAACCATGTCTCAGACATTCAAATCCTTTAGTGCTAATGCATAATTGGGACAAAAACCGTCCATGATACACTTTAAGCCAAGTGTCTGATAATACTTGTAGTCATCATCTTCGGTGCAGAGGTATTTGTAACCGTAGCGTGGCATGTACTCCTTGAAGAACCGAGCCAAGTCTTTCAGGTTTTCTTCTTGGTTCTCCTTGAAGTTACTACGCACAATGATGATAGACCAGTCGGGGAAGTTGCCTCTTCCACAGCTATACTCCCAGAAGCGGATATAGCAGTCTAAGTCACGTTCCCGAATGTCCATACAAAAGCCGTTGGCATGTGGCATCACGCTACAGCTTTCTCTGTAGCCAAATTTCTCACACAAGTAGAGATTGAAATCAAGAATTAAATCTTTTTGTACCATAAATAATTGAATTTAAGATGTTAATAATAATGGATTATAAATGAAAGCCTCGCTTGCGCTTAGTCTTTTTCTTTTTCATCAGGCGATTGAACTCTGCTTCTTCTGCGGCAGTGGCATCGTAGGACGAGTTCCCGTTTAGCAAACCGAGACTGATGCCAAAGCCATCATCGGAATGGGAAACGCTTGGCTGTACCTCTTCTTTCTGTTCTCTGAGTTTCTGTTTGGCTGACTCCAACAAGGATGCACAAGCATTCTCTTCCAGTCGGTTGTCGATATTCAAGTAGCTGAACTCTCGACCTACTTTTGAACCGGAAAAAGAAAAGCCGTTATGTTCAAATTTGACACCTTGTATTTCTCGTGTAGTCCGGCTGACCTTGAATTTCATATCAATGTCACGGTCGGCAAGCGCATCTTTCAAGTCTTCCCAACTATAAGCTTTGGGCAGTTCTTCTTTCAATGCCTTGTATATCTCGTGCTTTGCCTTGTCGTAGGGGCGCAAGCGTTCCTCTTTGATATGGTCTTTACCATTGGCAAAGTGCAAGCGATATTTGGCGGTCAGCATTTTGCAGACTTTCTCATTCCTACGGAAATCGTTCTTGTCGCTAATCGTCTTGCCGTTATTATCCACTCGGTTGAAAACGATATGACAATGCGGATGCTCACGGTCGATATGCCGGGCAATGATGTATTGCGTGTTTTCAATACCCATCAGTTTCATATAGTCGTGTGCTATGCTCAGCATCAAAGCATCATCGGACTTTAATCTTGCACTGTCTTCCGGTGAGAAGTTGAGCGAAGTGTGTCCGACAATATTCTTTACCTTGTCGTTGAGTAAGGCTTGTAGCTCAAATTGCTCTGCCATCTGTTCGGGTGTCCCTTCTATTCCGACCGCTTCCAATAGTTTGGATTTTTCCTCTTTGAGGACATAGCGGACGCATCCACCGAACGATGTCCCTTTAGTCTGTTTACCTATCATCTTTCAGCTGTTTTATAAGTTGATTAATGTGCTGAGCCATTTCTTCGCATCTGTCCGCAACAGCAAAGAAACCGTAGGTGTTCGCTTGTCTTGCCAACTGATTGAGATTGGTACTTTCACCAATCAGTTGCCGGATGATGTGAATATGCTCTTGCGTGATTCGTTCACGAACTGAACCGTTCTCGATGAGCGAACGGATGACTTCGCTTTGGGTTTGCTTACTCCGTCTGCAAAGCGCACCAAGCCATGCGTGTTGCTGATATGACAGCCGGAGTGTTATTGTATATTTCTTTTCCATGTGAATTGTTTTTAGTGAATAATTTGTGACCATCGGGAGCTGCCTCCTCTGACTTTTTGAGGAGCAAGTGGTCGGGAAATGTAATACACCGACATTAACTTGCTACAGTAAAAAAGTCTCGATTTCTCTCCCTAAGTCCAAAGTCTGAATCCTCGTTTCTTAGGTGGTGAAACCTTCGGTCGTGGAGTGCCTTGTTGTACGCTGACGAGCTTCAAACCGAATGTCTCTATCAGTGTTTTTAAGACAGGATTTCTCTTAATCATCTGCTGAAGGATGGCTTCGTCGGGCTTCACTTTGAGCAGATAATCGGCTATGTCGTATCCCTCTTTTCGCTCTTTTTCGTTGGCATGGGCTTCCAGATAATCGAACATCTGCACTTCAATTCCATATCTTTTCATCAAACCGATTTTGCTCTGCCAATAGTCTGTCGCTCCCTGCATCGGGATATTGTGTAGGTTACATTGGTTCTGAGTGTACTTTATCAAATGATTTAGAATGATATTAGTAGTCATATCAGATAATTTGTCCTTACCAAATTTATCGATAAATAAAATATTATCCTCTATATCTTGAATTAACCCCGTACTAATAGCCTTGCTTTTTAATAAACGATTAAAAACCTTATCCGTGTCTTCATGTCCTATACCCCGCCCTTGCGGTTTTCCTCTGGACAAGCCAAGACAAGTTACATTTGGTTCTTTCAAATATCCAAAAAGGTCTTTTGCCTCCTTGATATGCCCCTGCTTAATAAAATTTATAATTTGCTGAAAAAAACTTCGTAATGTCGAAACAGCATCCATAGACCATGCATCTTCCCTTTTCGACAGAAAAAAAGGATCAACGAATAATGGTAAATCCTTCGTTACATCAATATCAACAAAATCTAATTCTGCTTGTGATTTTTGCAGATTATAAATCTCACTAATTTTCATACTACAAGATACTTTGCTATAAAGGTAATAAATTTTGCATACTTTATCCCCGCACAACAATAATTTATTGCAATCGCACAGATACTCTCTTTTTTACCCCCCCCCCTCCTTTTCAGATGGAAAACCGAATTTTCAGCCATCCCATTTAATAGGATTCCACATAAAACAGACCCACCCTTATTCCAGCCCGAAACCATATAACAGCATAGAATTATTGATATTATATAGAGTTGGATTACTACTGATAAGCGATAAACAAAAACTTAATCGCTATGTACGAAACACAAGAGAGAGCCAAACGGATTACGGACATCCATGTCCTATGGGGACAAAGCACGGTTATCGAGGAGCTGATCCAAGCGGGGCAAATCGACGAAGAATACCTCTATCCCTTTAACGGGGACGAGGTGCTGGAATGGTGGCTTGTTACTCCGTGGCTGGCCGAACGCCTCCGAGAACAGGGCGAAATCATCATCGACGAATTAGGGTGTCGTTGGTGGGGACGGCTGACGAGCGGGCAGGCTATTTACATGGACAGCGTGATACAAGAAATTTGCGGGGAGGATTAACCCAAAATTTTAATTCTAAAACTACAAACTGCAACAGCCCTCAAGATGCCGATAATTGCATAATCCGTTTTTGTTTCCTACATTTGTGGGACATACGAACAAACACGGAAAGTGTAAGTTTATTCCTTTGTAACGAACGTAGGAAATTCGATAGAAGAGGGAGTAAGCCGACGACTTGCCGCGTCATATCCTTATATGGGATAGGCGTGGGGCTGTTGCTTATTTTAAGCAATCAGTTGATAGATGTCTCAATCTGATAAACAGGATTTTAAGAAGATTTTGCAGGGGTTTTGGTAACGATTTGGAGAATGTGCGAAATTCGCTACATTGCGTAACCATCTTGTCAAATAACCCTTATTTTGCGCAAAGATACGAAAATCTCTTTGGTTTTCAAAGTAAATTCAATTCCTTGTCTTAACTAATTTTGTAAACATAAAAACTCCTGCCAAACATACTTTTGGCAGGAGTGAAATATAAAGTAAGGGAGCGTAAATCAAAATGTGTCAATGGTTTTTCGGAGCGATTTTGGGATCATTAGCAATCCCGAAATCGTTTCGTAAATTTAATGCTATTTTGGGATCTTTTCCATATTTACATGATAGAAAACCGATCATTGAATCGGATTGCGAGTTGTTGTGCGGTCTGTCCCCAGTTTGTAATGGGCATCGTCTATTTGCGACGGATTTGTGTATAGGTAGGCGAGTTTTTCGAGGGCCGTATCCGAAGGGAAAATGCCTTTTATTTTTAGTGACTTTACGGATTTGCCAATGGTATCCCTCGACGGTATTTGTCGTGTAGATCATCCGCCGAATCTAGGATGTGAAATCAAAATAGATTGCTCCTCTCGCCGTTGTAAACAATACAGAAACATGCGGCAGGATACTGACCGCTGTGGAAAGTCTGTTTACCAAAGGATTTTTACGGGTTCTGATATCTCGGCTTTCAAGAGAGCTAAAGGTGTCCGGTACATCGTGCTTGATCTTTGGTCGGGAAACTAATCAAGAATCGCAATGTATTGTAAATGAAAGAAAAACAGATTTAACCAAAACCTTTGATCCAAATTTATTTAGATTGTAACTGGAAAAACCCTATGAAAAAACCGAACTTTGAAAGTTCGGTTTTTTCTTTTAGTTCAAAGGTTGAATATCAAATCCCATCCAAGGTATTGTCGTCCTGTATACTTCAACAATTGCAGCCGGAACATAAACAACGCATCTCGCCGCCGATAGATCCAAAAAAAAACGATCTGAAATTTTTGGGGGATTTTTTGCAAAACATACTATTTTCTGCAATTTCGGACAATTGCCTCCTTCAATTTCTTTCAGATTTTCTGGAAGTCTCAAAATATTTAGCGCATTGCATTCATATACCTCTATCTCCTCCAACATCGTATTACGGCTCAAATCCAGTGTTACAAGATTCGTACAATTATACAAACGTAAAATTTTTAACATCCTATTATATCGAAGGTCCAATTCGGCAAAAGAAAATGAATAATAACCACCCGATCCAAAGTGATAGCTATAGCAGTCTAATATTTCTAAATTAGGAAACCGTTCAATTCCTTTTAGCGAGCCGCTTAATCCTTTATCAAAGTCTATTTCCCGCACAGCCTCAGCCTCTCTTACCGATACTTTACCATCCTTATTCGCATCGAATTTTTCGTAGCAAAAAGTCATAAAATTAATATTGTCCATCGCTGAACAAACATCATCCGGATCAGGTAATGGCGGTAACGACCCGCTGTTTCCGTCGTTTTCTTTACTACAATTACACAAAATAACCGCAACCAATCCTACCAACCAAAGTTTTTTCATAATAACAACATTTAACAATTAATTATTCGAGTACAAACGACTTTTCAATCGGCAACTCTGTATATTCTCCACAAGTGCGATCATATGCCACCACCTGCAATGCACGGAATAAATGGAAAAACACCTCGATAGGCTCGCATTTAAATTTCAATTCGACAAGATATGGTTTCGCTTCATGCAAATCTTGACAATGAATTGCCGTATCGAATTTCCCATAACTGCAATGGAATCGGAATCCGACTGGTTTATATCGGTTAAGATCAATGTCGACTGCTCGGCAAAATTCGACAAACGAATCGTCGGCATTGAAATCGGCCGCCACCGTGCCAATAAAATCTTCATACTGTGTTTCTGCTCTCATAATACGTTGATTTATCAATGCCACTCGGCTCCTGTATGGCTGGGTAATAGCAAAAAGAAAGTGTGGAGCCGATTTCGTTTATCAATCTGAAGGTTGTGGCGAACCCGAATCAAATAAACGAAGATGCAATACCCCACACTTGATAGATATGGGATATAGGCGCACAAAAATACGCCTTGCCATATGCTAACAAGAAATGAGTGCCGTTCGTTGTCCTTGATTCGTTGAAAATTGCCACATTTTCAGATTAGGACAGTGCGAAAACACTTTCTGTATGTCTGCCGCTTGCGCGACAAGACAAAAATAGAAAATAATTTTCACATTGAACAACACTCATATAAAAACAATCGCAAATTACGCCAAAAAGTTCCTGAAAATCAATATTGACATTGAACAATGTTATTTCAATTTGGGGGTATTTATTTTGTCGGAAAATGAAAGTGGGACGGCCTTTCGGTTCCGTCCCGTTCGTGGTTAAATCTTGATTTCCCGCCTTTGCTCCGTTCGCTCGATGTCGATTCCTATCCGCTCGTAAAACTCTTTTCGTTGTTGTTTGAACCACACGTCATCGTCTTTTCCGTTTATGGTGAACCGAAACCCGCTCGGCCCGTCCTTGTCTGGTTTGAGTTGCAGGACGACATCGTTGGCTTTGAACGTATGATTATACCTTATCGAGTGTAGTTCTCCCGTGTATCGGTAAGGTTGCATCGTAAACAACGCTCTCGTCCCCTCCTTGTCCAGTCCTACGTTCTTACAATAGTTTTCCCATTTCAACAATCCCTTTACATACGGACACAGTTCATCGACACGCATCAAGGCTTTTACCGCCTCGTACATCCGTTGTTTGATTTCGTCTTTTTCTTTATCGTGCCCGGCCTGTATCGTCGCTATTTCCCGTTGTAGGCTCTTAATGTCTCTGTCTTTACCCTCTATCACGTCCCGTAAGTCTGCGATCTGCTTTTCATACCTCGCGGGCTTGGGGTCGTGGAATAACGCTCCGATTCGTTCGACTGCCTTTGTCGTGGCATCTACCGCCACGCCTTTCAGTTTGTCGGTCTTGATCTCCCGTCGCGTTTGCGCCAACTCCGTTTCGGCCTTCGCCAGCTCCTCCTGTTTCTTCCGCCGCTGCTCGGCGATGGCGTTGCAGTCTGTCTGCGCGGCTTCCCGCTGTGCCTGCAAAGCGGCAATGTCTACCGACAGCGTTTCCTGTTGTCCTTTCAGGTTCTCGATCTGCTCGGCGATTTCGTTCTTGCGGACGAATACCTCGCGGTAATACTGTTGCGTGGATATATGTTTGGCTTCCGAGCCGTCGATACCGCGTTTCAGTCCGTATTTGGCCATTGCCTCGGCATAGGTGGTCTGATAGGCTTTGAGTTTGTCCCTCGCCATCACATCGTCGGCGCACAAGCGGGGACGGTCTTTCTTGGTGCGGTAGGTTCTCTTCCCGCTCGCCGCGTTCTTCGTCCGCTCCAACTTGGCCTTCCGCCGTTCTCCCCGGACAATGGGCACGACGGTCGCGTGGATATGCGGCGTCTTCTCGTCCAGATGCAGGACTGCCGACACGACGTTCTCTTTTCCGAAGGTCTTTTGCAGCCAGCCGCAGGAATCCTTGCACCATGCGTCCAACTGTCCGGCCTGCCGGATGCGCTTCATATCTTCGGGGCTTCCGGACATTACGACACGCAACGCCCGCACTTGGTTCTTTCCGATCTTGCGCTCCAGCCCTGCATTGTCCAGACGGTGCTGGATCGCTTCGGTGCGGTTGGCAACTCCTTTGGGAAATTCGATTAACTCTTGGTTCAGGTAGGTAAGTGTCGTTATGACATTGGCGGGCGAAATCTTCCGCTCGACATGTCCCGACATGGCGGCGTCCGTTCCGGCCGCCTTTTCGATATGCAATACGACATAGCCCATAGCAGTATAGTTTTAGGTGGTTGAATAATCGGTGATGGTTGCCGCCGCAAGGGGTGTCCAGAGGGGTGAAGCCCCTTTGGCCTATTGGGGCATTTTCAGCGTTGCGAAGCAATGCGGAAAGAAAATGCCCTAATAGGCTATGCCTTTTGTAAAAAGGCGCGGGCGCGAAGCGGCCGATGGGTGGGCGACGGTGCCGCCGTGGTATCCGTCAGCAGGGGAACACCGATGAAAGAGAACCGACGGCCCGCAAGCCCGTGCCCCTGTGCGCCCTTCGGGATCCTCCATAAATCCCGAAGGGCGCACAAGGGCGGAAGGGCTGTTACTCTGCCAGTCGGTACTGGTCGCCGAGGCGTTCGGTAAGCGCCGACATGTCGCGGCTGATCTTTTCATTGGTGATCTTCGCGTAGATTTGGGTGGTCTTGATATTCGTATGACCCAACAGACGACTGACGGTTTCGATAGGCATACCCTGCGAGAGCGTGATAGTCGTGGCGAAGGTGTGGCGGGCGAGGTGGAAGGTCAGTTTGTTCTTGATGCCGCATTGCTTGCCGATCTCGCGCAGAATGTCGTTGCAATGGCAGTTGCAGGGCATATAAAAGACATGGTTGTCGAGCCGCTGATCCGCGTATTTCTCGATGATGCGTTTAGGAATATCCAGCAGGCGGATGCGACTCTCGGTATTGGTTTTCTTGCGCCGCGTGATGATCCACAGCTCACCGTCGAACATCGTTTGCAGGTTGTCCGTGGTCAGGTTCTTCACGTCGGCATAGGCCAGCCCGGTGAAGATGGAAAAGACGAACAGATCGCGGATACGCGCATGGGCTTTGTTAGCCGTTTTATAGTTCATTACGGCTTTGATCTCCTCTTGCGAGAGGTAACCCCTGTCAACGCTTTCGGGAGAGTTGATATAGCCCGAAAAAGGATTGAACGGCAAACGTCCGTCGTTGCGGGCGATGGCGACGATATGTTTCAAGACGATCATGTAGCCCCATACGGTATTGGTACGGCATTTCTTCTCCGTGCGCAGGAAATATTCGAAATCGTTGATAAAGGTAAGGTTCAGTTCTTTCAGCGGAATATCCTCACGGTGGTAGGTATGGGCGAGAAACTCCCGCACGCGCTTGCACACGCAGCAGTACTTTTTCCATGTGGCGACCTCACGGCTGAAACCCACCTTTTTCCGGTATTCGACGTTGTGCTGTTCGAAGAGTTTCAACAGCGTTTCCTGCTTCACACCGATACCGAGGTAGGCATCACGCAGTTTGGCCGCAGTAACGTAACCGTCCGACTGCATCAGCTCTTGGTAACGGCGGTTCACCTCGACGCGGATTTTGTCCACGGCGAAGTTGATCTGCATGGCCTCGACGCTCTTGCCTATGGCGCGGCCGTTCTTCACGTCCCACAAACGCGGCGGAACATCCATTTTGCAACTGAATTGTTTGATCTCGCCGTCTACTGTAAGACGACACATCAAGGGCAGATCGCCGTTGGGGCGGGCGCTGCCTTTCTTCACATAAAATAAGACCCGAAACGTGCTTCGCATAATAACCCGATTTTTGGTTACAAAATTAATACCTGTCGGGTCGTTTGTCAAGATGTAAAATTACGCAAAACACAGTAAAAGAACATGTTACATACCAACAACGAAGTGAATTCCGCGTAATGATCTGGTAACGATTCTTATCCCGCAATAGGCCGTAAAACCGCTGCCAGACAATTTCCACACGATGTAATTTAGCGCACTATTGACTGTAAATCAACATCATACACCTTTCGTTGCGCTATCCTGCTCTTCTTCTGAAAGTTTATTTTATCTTCGAGGTTTCCTACGACCTGTTACAATGAAATGAGTTTTCAGCACCACGCTTTCTGTTTAATTAAATCCAAACATTAATCGTCGCGTTGGTGCTGGGGCGACAACCTAAACTTATTCAATTATGAAAAAGTTGTTTCTATTGGTGGCTCTATTCGCCACAACTGCCTTTGTCGCCTGTTCCGATGACGACGATAAAGTGCAAATCAATTTGGATGAACTTGTCGGAACGTGGCGTTACACACATTCCGTCGGTTATGAAATCGACGAGGGTGTAAAAGACGAGTGGAACGAGGACATGAACGATGCGCAAATCTATTTCGTGTTCAATTCCGATAATACTGGGTCTTACAAGGAAATGGATTCATCGGAAAGCATCGACTATTCGGTGTCGTCCAATAAAAAACTGACGGTGCGATATAGCCAATACGGCGACCCGCAAACCTTTACAATTAAGGAACTGACGGCATCGACCCTTAAATTGGAGTACCATGAAAAGGGCGATAACTGGGAAGAATACGAACTTAAAACATTCAGCAAACGATGAAAAAGATACTTTTGCTTGCCGCCGTTATGTTTGCGGCTGTTACGTTCTCGGCCTGCTCCGATGATGATGACAAAGACGAAAAAAATTCAATCATTGGTAAGTGGGAATACACGCATCTTACAGGCTACGATAACGGTGTGATTGTCGTAGATAAAGATATTCCCAAAGACGACGAACCGATGCACTATCTGACATTTAATAGTAATGGAACTTGGACGGAGGAATACCCGAATTCAGGGCATACGTCAAAAGGGACATACTCAATAAGCGGAGAAAAACTTACAAAAATTTATCACGACGATAAAGACGACGGTTATACCGAGCAGTCAGTTATCGAAATGACGAACTCCACAACGCTTAACATTATCGACATCGACGAGGAAGACGGTTACAACGGGAAAGAGGTTCGTACTTATAAGCGCATCTGATTCTGATTTACTTTACAGACTTGAACAAAGCGGTTTATTTCATACCATTTGTCCAAGTTTGTCTTTTCTTTCCGAGTGACAGGCTTTGTGAAAAGGTTAATCTATAAGACCCTTTTGCAGAGTTTGTCACTTTTTTGTTTTGCATATTTGATAACTTTTAAATACTTTTATATATAAATTATTTAGTCCTTAATAGTAGATAGAAATATAGACCGAAATACTACAAACAAATAATATCACAAATTATGATGAAAGGAGATTATGTCCTGTTTAAAGGTGAGGTTGCAAAAATTACAAGAGTAGCCAAATATTATGATGTTGTTGATGCACAGCAGCATAAGACAGATAATATCACATTACATCAACCGAATATCATTATTAACGAAAATGTTTTGCTGGCATGTGGGTTCACCCAAGATGTAGAAAACAAACATATTTTCACTTACCACTTGGCTGATAAAGACTTGATAATTATTGGAGATATAACTTTTGATTTGTCGCCATTAAATAAAATCTGCAATATTGCATTCTCGATTCACGCAGACTTCATGAGAATCAGCAAACAGATTATCGTGTTAAGCGAGTTGCAAGATTTTATTAGAATTAATACGGGTCAAGAATTACCAATTAATGTAGAGCTACTTGCAAAAGCTGTACAATGATTATTCTATCACTATGTGACAGATTTCGTGAAAAGGTTAATCTATAAGACTCTTTTGCAAAGTTTGTCACTTTCTTGTTTTGTTTATTTCGCTAATAATCTTATCTTTATAAAGATAAAAACAACATAACATTTTGCGCAATATGAACAGATACAAACAACCGAAAACAGAATGAAAGACCGAAACATGGGAAGATAGACAGATAATCCAAAAGACGGTCAGATTCAGCCAAGCAGAGGGAATAGCTCTGCTTGTCGAGAAACCCAAAGACGGAATATATCCCGAAACATTTATCTACTTGTTTGCCCCTAATATGGCGAACATAGCAAAGCCCGTCGAAATTGTCCTTGCAAAAAATCGACGCTATATATTCGGATGAAAGTGCAAACTTAAAGACATGGACGAGATAATCGGCATAATGGCACGCAATGAGGTAGGGATAGAGGGAACAGACGAACAGGTGAGTTTGTTCGACTACCATGTAAAAGCCAATACGATTCTATTTCAATACAGCACACCCGACGGACGGGACGAGGTAGTGAAATTCCCGTTAGCAGGATTCTGCGAAAATTATCTGATGCAATTTGCCCAATAATTTAGTGGAGTTGAATTGCATCGTATCTATAAAGGTTAAGGAGAAAGGGCCGAAAAAATGCGGCGTTTTCCCTTATACATAAAATTTCAGATTAAAAACAAGGCAAATTTTTTCGTTCATTAGTTGGTTTGCGACAATTTTGATTATTTTCTGTAAAGGTCGTCGAGAATGAAGCAGTCCACACGGTTGCCCGTGAGCGCCCCCTCGCGGCCGACAGAGAGCAGGCCGCCCCGGTGACCGATGATCTCCACCTCATCAGCCGTACGCAGGTACTCCGGAGGCCTGGCTCCCCGCTTGATGGTCGTTTCCGGGAAAAAGGCCGCATATTCGGGCGAATCGATGATACGCTGCACGCGCCGGTTGAACTTCGAAGCCAACGAAGCCGAATAGGAGGCGATGGCGATCCGCAGATCGGGATTGCGCCCCAACAGGTAGGCGGGCAGCAGGGTCGAAGCCCCGACGCTCTTGCCATGCTGGGGCGGCATGGTGACGATAAGCCGGCGGACGCGCCCGGCGGCGAATGCCTCCAGTACGCGGTAGTAGGCCTCGTGAAACCACCGGAACTCCAGAAAGGGATAGACTCCGGCGGCAAACAGGCCGAACGGAGGCAAATCCCCCGCAGAAGCCGGTTCTGCGGGGGACAAGTCCTTCAATACATCTATATTCATAGGTCAGTAGTTTTTAAGCTCCGCCCGGTGGCACGGCGCTGCCGAAGGGAGGCGGAGGGTTTCGATACGCACGGGTCGGCCGGATTCCAGAATCGCCGCATCCGACAATCGCAGAACAGCGTTCAACTTTTCGAACGACAACGGAAAAACGGAACCGCCCGTTGCAGCGGGTATCGAAAACCAAGAACAATGTGTTCGGAAAAAGACCGCAGGAGGCGCCGCTCCGGATGGGATGTGCGGTCTTGCGGAGTCGAATCAGAATAGGTACTCCTTAAGCTCGGAAAAGGAGAAATCGTTGGGGCGTTCCCCCGCTTGGTCGGATGTATGGAATTCCCACCAGACGGGAACCAGGTCGTCGATTCGATCGGCGTCGCCTTCGGGCAGACACACCTTCGAACGATAGACTACGATCGAGGCGACGAAACGACACTCTTTCGAGCAGTAGTCGAATGAAAACGAGCCGGAATAGAAACTCTTCTCCCCGATTTCATCCAACAGCTTGCGAGCGACGATACCGTATAACTCCGGAATAATTGGATAGGTCATCGTAAAAGAATTTAGTTCAATAAAAATTTTGCATAAACAAAATAAATCGTTTAACTTTGCAAGACAAAGATAAGTTCAATTTTTGAATTTAATACAAGAGAATCAAAATATTTACCATAAAAAATTTTGATACGATATGACGGGGGATCGCTTAAAACTATTGAGAAAAACAATAGGACTGACACAAGAGCAGTTAGCTCAACGATTAGGCATCGGAAAGGCCGCCCTTTCGATGATCGAAACGGGCAAGGCGGCGCTCTCGTCCCGGAACAAGAACATCCTGGTTCAAGAATTGAATGTCAATCCGGACTGGCTCGACGGCGGAGAAGGGGAAATGTTCAATGCCGAACCCGATCTGACCGCCTACATGCACCGCACGGACAACACGCTGCCGCTGCAAAGCGTCCCCCTCTACTCCATAGAAGGGACGGCGGGCCTGGTGCCGCTCTTCGCCGATCACGCGCAGACGCGGCCCGTCAATTTCATCCATATCCCCAACCTGCCCAAGTGCGACGGTGCCATCTATATCGTGGGCGACTCGATGTACCCGCTGCTCAAAAGCGGCGACATCGTACTTTACAAACAGCTCAAGGATATCGGCGACATCTTCTGGGGCGACATGTACCTGCTCTCGATCGACATCGACGGCGAAGAGTACATCACGGTCAAATACATCCAAAAATCCGAGCGGGAAGGGTACGTGAAACTCGTCAGTCAGAACCCCCATCACGCCGACAAAGAGGTGGCCGTGGACCGCATCCGGGCCCTCGCCCTGGTCAAGGCCAGTATCCGGATGAATTCGATCCGGTAGCACGAAATCGCGCGAGCCGTTACGGGCCGTACCCGAAACCGGATTTCGGTGCTGCGTTCCAAATGTTCCGGTTGCGATACCCGCAGCCGGGATTTCTTCCTATTTATAATTACAAAAAGCACAAAAAAAGCAAAGTTTTAACCAAACAATATTTTTTTAATTACGATTTGTGAGTTTTATCCGGAATATATTTCCTATATTTGTGGTATTATATTATAATGTTTTCGACAAAGGAAGACAGGGTCGAATTGATCGAAACCGTGCCGGCCACAGAAAACGACCCAATAAAGCAACCTTATTATATTACTAATTCACAATACAGCAATGAATGAAAACAAGGTACAAGAGCTGCAAGATGTCGTGATCCGCTTTTCGGGCGACTCCGGTGACGGCATGCAGCTTACTGGTACGCTCTTTTCCGACACTTCAGCCTTGCTCGGCAACGGAATCTCGACATTCCCCGACTATCCCGCCGAAATCCGCGCCCCGCAAGGTACCGTAGCGGGTGTATCCGGATTCCAGGTGCACTTCGGAGCCAAAAGACAGCTCAACCCGGGCGACTTCTGCGACGTACTGATCGCAATGAACCCTGCGGCACTGAAGGCGAACCGCAAATGGCTCAAGCCGGGTGCAACGGTAATCCTCGACGAGGACTCCATTACCGAAGAGCACCTTCGGAAAGCGGGTTTCGCAACGCTCGACCCGATCCGGGAGCTGAACCTGGAAGATTTCAACGTGGTCGTTCCGAACATTACGGAGATGACCAAGGCGGCTTTGGCGGATTCCGGTCTGGACAACAAAGCGATGGTCAAGTGCAAAAACATGTTCGCACTGGGTATCTGCTTCTACCTCTACAACCGTCCGGAGGATCATGCAAAGCGTTACCTCGATTCAAAATTTGCGAAGAAAAATCCGGCCATAGCCGAAGCCAACAAACGCGCTATCGACGCCGGTTACAACTATGCCGCCAATACGCATCAGTTCGCCAATACATACACCGTGGCTTCGGGCCAGATGGAGAAAGGCACCTACCGGTCGATCAGCGGTAACGTCGCAACGGCATGGGGTCTTTGCGCCGCATCCGAGAAGAGCGGTCTGCCCCTCTTCTGCGGTTCGTACCCTATCACTCCGGCTACCGTCATTCTCGAGGAACTCGCCAAACGCAAGGACCTCGGTGTGAAAACCGTACAGGCCGAAGACGAAATCGCGGGCATCTGCACCGCCATCGGCGCAGCTTTCGCCGGCAACTTCGCCGTGACGACCACCTCGGGCCCCGGCCTGTCGCTCAAGAGCGAGGCGCTGGGACTGGCCGTGATGACTGAGCTGCCGCTGGTGGTGGTCGACGTACAGCGCGGCGGCCCCTCGACGGGTCTTCCGACCAAGACCGAGCAGAGCGACCTTCAGCAGGCCCTCTACGGCCGTAACGGAGAAAGCCCGGTAGCGGTCATCGCCGCTTCGATGCCGAGCGACTGCTTCCACTACGCATTCGAGGCCGGTCGTATCGCCATGGAGCACATGACGCCGGTAGTACTCCTCTCGGACGGATTCATCGCCAACGGCTCCGAACCGTGGAAGATTCCTTCGATGAAAGATTACCCGACCATCAACCCGCCGATTATCGACAAAACCGAGGACGGAGGTCCCTTCATGCCCTACGCCCGCAACGAGAAACTGGCACGCAGCTGGGCATTCCCCGGCAAGGCAGGTCTGGAGCACCGTGTAGGCGGCCTGGAGAAAGACAAGCTGAAAGGCAGCATCTCGACCGATGCACAGAACCACCAGGAAATGACCAACCTGCGTGCTGCGAAAGTAGCCAAAATCGCCGACTATATCCCGCACCAGACGGTTTACGGAGATCCGGAAGGCGACCTGCTCGTAGTAGGTTGGGGCGGTACGCGCGGACACCTGCAGAACGCCGTCGATAAGATGCGTGCCGAAGGCAAGAAAGTTTCGCTCTGCCACTTCAACTACATCAACCCGCTGCCGCACGGCGTCGCCGACATCTTCAAGCGTTTCAAGAAGATCGTGGTTTGCGAGCTCAACGAAGGACAGTTCGCCAACTACCTGCGCGGTAAGTTGCAGCAATTCGACTACGAACAGTACAACAAGTGCGAAGGCCAGCCGTTCACGGTGACCGAGCTTATGAACAAGTTTCACTCTTTACTGAAATAAAGCCATGGCAGATTACAAATATACTCCGGCAGACTTCAAAAGCGACCAGGAAGTAAGATGGTGTCCCGGCTGCGGTGACCACGCAATTCTGAATGCCGTACAGCGGGCCCTGCCCGAAATCGCCGACCAGACCGATACGCCGCACAACCTCTTCACGTTCATTTCGGGCATCGGCTGCTCGTCGCGCTTCATCTACTATATGAAGACCTTCGGCTTCCACTCCGTACACGGACGCGCCAACGCCATCGCTACGGGTGTGAAGACTGCGAATCCGCGTCTGAACGTTTGGGTTACCTCGGGCGACGGCGACTCGCTGGCCATCGGCGGCAACCACTTCATCCACGCGATCCGCCGCAACATCAACCTCAACGCGATCCTGTTCAACAACGAGATCTACGGTCTGACCAAAGGTCAGTACTCGCCGACCTCGAAGCTGGGCAAAATCACCAAGACCTCGCCCTACGGTACGGTCGAAAAACCGTTCAACCCCGGCGAACTGGTGATCGGTGCGAAAGGCACGTTCTTCGCCCGTTCGATCGATATGGAGGTGAATCTGACCAAAGAGTGCCTGATCGCAGCGGCGAAACACCAGGGTATGTCGGTAACCGAAGTTCTGCAAAACTGCGTGATCTTCAACGACAAAACCCATGCGGCTTTCGCTGGCGACAAGGCTACCCGTCTGGAGCACACCATCACGCTGCGCCACGGCGAGAAGATGCTCTTCGGCGCCAACAACGAAAAAGGTCTGGTGTTCGAGGATATGCGCCTGAAAGTCGTAACGGTCGGACAGGACGGCTATACGCTGGACAAGATCCTGACGCACGACGCCCACACCAAAGACACGACGCTGCACTCGATGCTGGCCGCAATGAAATATCCCGACTATCCGGTCGCACTCGGTGTAATCCGCTCGGTCGAGGACGAAATCGTTTACGATCAGGCTGTCGAAAAGCAGGTGGAAGAGGTGAAAGCCCAGAGCAAGATCCACTGTGTGGACGACCTGCTCCACTCGGGCGCTACTTGGGAGATCTAATCTTCACAGATATATTCGAAACAAAAAAGCTGTCGAAAACGACAGCTTTTTTGTTTCGATAACAGAGAGAACCGGTCCTTACAGGAAATATCTCAAAGTTTCAGCACTTCATCGACTCCCATATCCTTATAGGTGGACTCCAGCTCCTCGCCCCGGTCTGAAATAACCAAGAGCTTGTCGCCGACCTTCAGCGCGGTATTGCCCTGCGGGACGAAATAGTCCCCGTCACGATAGACCATCATCACCAACGTATGCTCCGGCAGGTTGATCTCCTTGAGCGTAGTGCCCCCCTGAAGCATCGATTCATTGACAAGGACCTCGGTAAATATCGACGGAATATCTTCGTGGACATCGACCCCGAAGGCAGGACTCTTTTCGGCATACCCAAGCCCGAGCAAATTCGCCATCCAGCTCACGGTCGTACCCTGTACCAGCAGCGAGAGAATCGTCACCAGAAAAACCACATTGAACAGCAGCCGTGCCCCCTCCGTACCGGCCAGCAAAGGATAGGTCGCAAAAATAATCGGCACGGCACCGCGCAGACCGACCCAGGAAACATAAAGACGGGCTTTGGTCGTGAACTTGCGGAAAGGCATCATACAGGCGAACACCGTGATAGGACGCGCAATGAACATCATAAAAGCCCCGACCAGGCATCCCAGCATCAGCACGTCGGGCTGCAAGAGTTCGTCGAGGTTGACGAGCAGACCCAGCGTAAGGAACATCACGATCTGCACCAGCCAGGTGAAGCCGTCGAAGAAGATCGTAAGCGACCGCTTCTGCGTCAGCTGATTATTACCCAAGACCAAACCGGCCAGATAGACGGCCAGATATCCGTTGCCACCGATCAGGTCGGTAAACGAGAAGGTAAAGAAAACGAAGGCAAGCAAAAGCACCGGGTAAAGCGAATAGTTGCTCAGGTTAATGCGGTTAATGGTCCATACGCCGATCCGACCGATAGCATACCCCATCAAACCGCCGAGAAGCATCTGGATCACGAATTTCACGATACTCATCGGTACGCTCACGGCCTCCGCACCGCCGGACAATACGCCGATCAGCACAATGGTCAGCACGTACGCCATCGGGTCGTTCGAACCGCTCTCCAGCTCCAGCAGAGGGCGCAGGTTCTCGTTCAGCCCCTGTTTCTTGCTTCGCAGGATGGAGAAAACCGAAGCCGAATCCGTCGAAGACATCGTCGCGGCCAGCAGCAGCGCCGCAGGAAACGATACGGCCAGCCCGACCCATGGGGCAATGAGCGTGACGAAACCCGCTACGATCACCGCCGTCATGACGACTCCGGCGGTCGCCAGTACGATACCCGGTCCGATCACCGGTCGTATTTCCGAAAACTTGGTATCCATACCGCCCGTGAAAAGGATGATACAAAGAGCGATCATACCTACGAACTGGGTCGCTTCGACGGAATGGAACGAAATGAAATTGATGCCGAACAGCATACCGACCCCCAGAAAAAAGAGCAAGGCCGGGGCGCCGAAACGATAGGCCGCCTTGCCGGCCATTACCGCGACGAAAAGAAGCAAGGCTCCGATCAACAGAATGTTTTCGGTCGTAATGATATTATGCATAGGAAATCCTTATATAAATTTACAAAAAAATGCCTGTCGCGTACAATCGCTGACAGGCACCGCACCCTATTGAGGAATGAATAGGTAAGTAATCGTTCCCGACTGTCGGGCAGGCGCCGAATCATCGATATTGAAAAGCGAGTTGCGTGCAGCTTCCAGCGCAGCCTCCCGCATACAGTCATCGCCTCCGGAGGCCACTTTTGCAGCAACGACCTCTCCCGAAGGATTGACCGTAATACCGACGACCACTTCGCCGCCTCCCTCGCACTGATAGGCCGGCACCTCCAGATAACGGCGCGTCCGCACGGGATCGGTCAGCGAAAAGGAAACCGTGACCCGTCCCCTGGCCCGACTGTCCTGTGTCCGATCGTCCTTGCCGCTGCGCCCCATACGCTCCCGAATCGCACGCTCCTCGGCCAATCCCTGCTCGTAAGCGTCCCGGTTGGCCTGCATCCGTTCGCCGACCGCTTCGGCGGATTCTTTCAGCGACGAGGACATCGAGCCACGGTCGTCACGCGACCGCTCCTCGAGCGCATTCTCGTTGGAGTACTGGTTGCGCACATCCCGCCAATCGCCGCCTTCCTGCGCCTGTTGGCGGGCCCGTACCTCCTGTTCAAGACGCATCTTCTCCGCCTCGAGCTCCGCTAAAGTTTTCGTATCAATGATTATGCCTTGCACGGAAGGTTTGGCCCCCACGACGATTTTTCCCACCATAAAGGCGATCGCAAGCACCAAATAGGCAATCAACGTGACACACAATCCGATCCGATGGTCGTAAGCCCATTCTCCCGCATCGGTTTTTTTCTGCTCGAAGGGAAGCTGCAATTTCGGAGGACGAGGAGTTCTGTCGGGTGATGCCACGGAATTTCGGTTTATCAATAATTTAGGCAAAAATACGATTTTTGAATAATATTTCCTATATTTGCGCGCAAATAATGCGATAAACATTTCCGAAAATGACGGTCGGCCCCACACACGTCGGGACCCGGCAGTCAGCGGGAATGTATGTTGCGATTTGAATAAATTCAGATTATGGCTGCCAAACAACAAACCCTCAAAGCCCCGATCTCGTTTTCAGGTACAGGCCTCCACACCGGCGTCAAAGTGACGATGACGGTACATCCCGCCCCGGAGAACAGCGGCATCGTTTTCCGCCGCATCGACCTGGAAGGCAAACCCGAAATTCCGGCCCTGTGCGACTATGTCACGGATACCTCGCGGGGTACGACCATCGAAAAGGATGGCGCACGCGTTGCGACCATCGAACATATCATGTCGGCCCTCTGGACCCTGGGCGTGGACAACGCCACGATCGACGTCGATGCCGGCGAAACCCCGATCATGGACGGTTCGGCCAAAGAATATGCGAAAACGATCGTCGAAACCGGCCTGCAACCCCAGGAAGCCGAACGCACCTACTACCACGTCACCGAAAAAATGGTCTATACGATTCCGGAAAAAGGCGTGGCCATCATCCTTTACCCCGACGACGAATTCTCCGTATCGCTGCACGTGGACTACAACTCCAAGGTGATCGGCAACCAGTACGCGACCTTCAATCCCGAAGACGACTACGCCTCGAAAATCGCGCCCTGCCGCACCTTCGTCTTCCTGCATGACCTGGAGCCTCTGATGAAAATGAATCTGATCAAGGGCGGCGACCTGGACAATGCCATCGTTGTTGTGGAGAATCCCGTCCCGGACGATCAGCTCGAACACCTCAAGAAAATCTTCAACAAACAGGATATCCGCATCACGGGCGGCTACCTGAACAACCTGGAACTTCGTTTCAACAACGA
>OHJZ01000458.1_pt1 | contig 23381 bp, 26 predicted proteins | sample 1568691 | NCBI WGS metagenome assembly OHJZ01 (sample SAMEA3879593, study PRJEB24766) | human gut metagenome | biome: human-associated habitat; feature: feces | place: USA | collected 1985/1987
TAAGATAACGCCCTCTGCAAAAAAGGTTACGTTATCTTACCTCAACAAAATTCGTACCCGTATAACCGTCGTCCACAAAGTATTTGGTGTTGGGCAGCCCATAATCCTTGGCATATCGTGAAAGCAGCCGCTTTTGGTTGGCTATGGAGTTACTGTCTCCCTGAACATCATCGTCACGGGACAGGCGGCAGTAAAGAGCAGTAATGATGTTTGACTGGCTATTCATTGTTCCTCCTTTCACGCCGTCAAACAAATGCTTTTACAAGTATATTGTACCATGCTTGACGGCCCGTGTTAAGGATGTCGCGGGTTTGCGGATTATTGCTTATCCGGCTTGTTCCTGCTCTCTGAAAGGATCAGCCGCCGTATCTTATCCTCAACAGTCTCCTTGTTCGGTGCTTCTCCATAGATGGGCTTTACAGAGTATTTTGTATTCCCGACCTGATACTCGACGGGAAGCTGTACGACCTTCTTGTTTTCCATATCTGACGCTCCTTTCTCAGTTCTCGGAGAAACAGCAAAGGGCAGCGTGTGTCCTCCATGCGCTGCCTTTTGGTCTTTCTCCGGCACTTCGGGCCAACCTGGCCCGAAGTGGTCCGAGATCGGGATACCGCGCCGGGGAGGTTCGGGCTGTCCTAAGACAGATGGACCCCGGCGCGGTGATCCCTTTGCTTCTATGTTGTTCTGACGGCCCGGACGGGCGGCGGCAACCGCCCTCATAGGTATCTCAACCTCGCCCCATGCTGATGGCGCGGCGGTCAATGCTGTGAAGCGTTCAAACCGCAAGTATCATAATCCCACGCGCTGGATCGTCGCCCGGCAGGCCTGCCTGTCCCGCCTCGCCGCTGTCGGTGTTTGCCGCTCGTACCTTCCGGTAGTTATCGCGCACCCGCGCCGGCTCCCCCCGCTGTGAAGGTATCCGTGCCGTCGATATTCACTTGTCAAGATTCATGTGGAAGAATAACTCCTCTCATTAACCTGTACGATTGAGAGGGCAAATCTCCACGGGGTCAGAGAATGTTTTTCAGCATTTTTTCCATGTTCCTCAATCCGCGCTCGATAGAGTTGTTGACGGCGGTGAGCCCGACGCCCTCGGCCCGGGCGATCTCCGTCTGCGGCACCCCGAGAATGTAATGGGCATAGAGCCTGCGGCCCTGCTTATCCGGCAAAGCGTCCAGCGCGGCGTACAACTGCTCCATGGTCATTTTTCGCTCGTAGATTTCGCAGGGAGACATAGCCTGGAACAGCGCCGTCTGCTCGATACCGTCCCCGGCGTCCAGCGAGTAGAACGCCTTGTTGTAGACAACGCGGCGAAGGTAGTTCCGCTCCTGCCTCTCAGCCTCCTGGAGCGCAGACGCTACCTCGTCGGATACTTCGATGAACAGGTCGTTATGGTAAAAGGGATAGTAGTCCCGTAAATTGATGGCTTTCATTTGTTTTTCCTCCAGTCAGATTTTTTGAGGGGTAAGGGATCTGAACGGAGGCGCGGCGGGGATCGGCAGCGGGGCGGGCCCCGCCGATACACTTCGTGCCAAGTTGGCCCGAAGTCCAGGGCATGAAAAATGCCCGCACGACATGAAGCCATACGGGCAAAGCCTAAGCATATAGAACTGCCGAATTTGGGGTTCCGGCGATTTGGACATAAAAGGTCACAAAACCGGAAAAATTCTTGGGATGGGAAGTGCACCTCTTGAAAACAAGGGGTTGTTTCTTGACTATTTCGGTTGCACATAACGGATACCCGCTCGCATTTGGATGTCGATGTATTTCTGACATCCAAATGCTATCAAGCAGATACCCTCAGCCAAGCTCTTATCCGGGCCCTTATTTTGCAAGAATTGATACTTATTTGTGCCTTATCTCTGCTGAAAATACACTTTACAGGGGTCTTATATTTGCCTTATCTTTCCCTCCCAGTGTGCCTTTACGATTCTGATTTGTTCATCACTCATAAATTCTCGTGCCTTTTTCAAAAAACACTTAGATGGCTCTATGCCCCCTTGGTAAAACATAATAATTGCCATATCTGTATTCAAATCTGAATCATAGGGGTCAAAGGAAAGAGCATCTATGGCGGCTCGGTGTGCAGTAAAGAACTCTTCCTGCTTGAGTTTGTTGCGAATATGCTCCTTGACCAAGTGTAAATAAATGTTGTGATAATACACCGATTTAGGCATAATCCAATGCTGATGGGCAATTTTTGAAAGCAATTTGCCTCGGTATAGAGCAATCGCATTGTTATAGAGTGTATAGCGCGTTTCGGGATTGTTCTCGCGCTCCAGTCGAAGGTACATTCCTTCAAAACGGTCAAAGTCAGTATAGATAGAATACTTCTCGTTGAATACAAATGTGCCGCTTTTCCCAACAACAAGATCCTCCAAATCAATAATGCTTAGTATCCGACGCAAGCGGTAAGCAAGATTTCCCACGGCACGGTATGGATTATCCAGCCCGTCATCAGGCCATAACGTGTCAGCAAGCCTTTCGATAGGTAAAGGGCGCTTTGAGTTTAGTAACAATAGTGCAAAAAGGTTATAGCATAAGTCAGATGAAAAATCATCGTCAGTCAAGGTCCCTTTTATGTTATTTATCTCCAGATTGCCGAGGCAATTCACATACACATCCATAGTTCTATATTTGGAAGCCCTACGCGACGCGGCAATAGATTTTGCCTTTTTTATTTCGTTGAGCTCCAATACAATGGCATAGGACATAATGAACAGAAATGTCGGGTCTGTCTGACATCGGGTGGGCTCGTCTATCACAATAAAGCCTTTATTGATTCGCTTGGAGAACGGGGCTACCAACAAAGACTTTATTCCATACCGACGAAAGAAATCATATTCCGATTGACATGCTTCTTTTACTGCCGAAACATCAGGTATTACCACGGACTGATTGCTGGATAGTGCCTTGTGCCAGCGAGGGAAGCACTCGGCGGCCATATTGGGCAATTCGTGCCTCCTGGGCGCTACTCCTTCGGCACACCATTCATAGCTGAGAATACCGACGCGCATTTCTCTGTCTGCTTCTATCACAGCAGCACGAGAAGCCCCGTAGAATTCCGCAGCACCGGCAAGCAACCCGTGAATAACTTCCTCCGAATCCTCTATATCTCGTAGACGCTTTTCCAACAGGCGGATAGCAGCCTGAAAATCTTTGGCCTTGTGATCGCCAGCTAATGGCTTGTTATCTTTTCTCATAATTGCTGCTCCTTTCCTGTAATATAAAAAGCTGCCCAGCCAGTACGGCCAAGCAGCCAAAAGAAGCAGCAGTCAGGCAGCAGCCTGTGCTGTCTCGTTACCCATCCTTCCGCAACCTTGCGTCTCTGCGAAGCGTATCTTTGACGGACTTTACTATATCCGCAATAACCCGGATTTCGTAATTATCACAATCAACGAGCATTGAGGCGATCTCCCTTTCAAATTGAACTTTTGTCTTGATGACACTATCACAAAGCAAGTCGTCAACGGAAACGGAAAGCGCATTGGCAAGTCGGACGATGGTTTGCAGGCTTACACGGGTCGTACCAGTTTCAATGTTGCTCATGTGCGTGGGAGACACGCCAACGAGCTCCGCAAGTTTTTCCTGATTCATGTCAGACTTAATCCTTGCAATTTTAATGCGCTTGCCAATAGCCCGGTAATCCAGTTCCATATCGCGCCTCCTTCTCACAATCGTTAATAGCATTGTAATTTTGGAAGCGAAGCATTTTAATATCCTATTACCAAAGACTACGGCATAGCTTTAAGTTAATGATGAAATATTTTATTTTACACGCAATTAGACCATAAAACCTCGAAAACAGCAGAGATATGCCTCCCTACTGTTTTCGTGCTCCATGATTTCATTTTTGCGCGGTTCAAAGTATACGCCAGCAGGACATTCCTCCTTCCACCACTTCGGGCCAAGTTGGCCCGAAGTCTATTGCTCTGCTTGTATGGTAATAATTAAGAGGAGTTCAGGCCATCTTTTTTCTTCCTTATCGCTATCATAGTACAAGTTTCCGCAAATGGGCACTCGCCCTGTTTCTTTTCTTTAAGTTTTTGGAACGATTCGTCACTGATTGTGTGCTCCATACGGCAGGCTTCTTCCTCGGCAACCGCAGAATCAACGCCGGCTCCGACAAGGTGTTTTGAGAAATACTGATAACGCTCATAGGTTTTCTCCGCAGTTTCCCGCCCCAAATCGGTAAGGTGCAGGAAGTGATCGTTGTCTTTCGTGAGAAAACCGCCCTTGCGCAGAAGTTTGACCGCATGGCTGACGCTCGGTTTTGAAACGCCCATATACTCCGATACATCCACAGACCGTACCAGACCCTTTTCGTTCTGCAATATAAAGATTGCTTTCAGGTAATCTTCCCCGGAAGCATGGAGTTTCACGGAAACACCTCCTATTACAACAATCCAACTTTCTCAAAATGCTTTTTCAAAATCCGGGTGGAAATAAACGCACCGAGGAAGCTGGTTACAATCGTCAATGCTACCATGCCGAAATACATCGGCCAGGTAAACATCTGCAAGTACAGCGCGAGTGCTTCGTCTGTCAGATGAAGTATTTCCTGCCTGTCGATTAGGTATTGAGCATTAGATAGGTACATGGGAAGCGTAAATCCGGCAGAATGAAGTGTGCAACCCAGAACATAGGTGAAGATTAACACCGCTTTGCTCTTGTAATGATTTGCACTCGCAATAATCTCTGCAACAATCCACCCGGCAATAGATACAATGACACCGATCACATTCGCAGCCATAAGCCCTGGTAAGGCGCTAATCGTTCCCATAATCAGAAATGTTCCCTTCTTCCTGACTTTAGAAACAAGCAGCATATATGCAATCGAAGTAAAGAAAGCGGTTATGGGGATGTTGGCAAGTGTTCCGATAAGGGTCAATCCCGCAGCTGCGCCAACTACAAAGAAAATAACGAGATTGATGGCGGCAAAAATACCGATGGTAATAAAATCACGAGCGCTCAACTTTTCTGTTCTGATAGTGTTCATTTTGAAATCCTCCTTATTTGAACTGTAAGTAAAATAGTGTGGCAACAATCATGATGGACATTATTCCAACGATGTAGTCAGGGGTTTTCAACTTTAGCGGATAAAGGATTGTCTGCTCATTTATGTGTTCAAATCCACGCGATAGTGCGGAAGCCGCAAGCTCATCGGAAGTGCGGATGCTTTTCATCAAGATTGGCACGAACAGATATTCCATCATTCGCATGGGATGAATGACAAATTGTAGCGGTGATATGGATACTCTTCGAATCCTCAGACTGTCTTTTAGGCTGTGATAATCCTCCCTTATGGTGGGGAAGAAACGCAGCGCCACCATAATCGGAATGGCAGCAGCATTCGGTACTCTCATGTGCTGCATGGCGGATAGCACATAGGGAATCGTAGTCATGTGGACGAAAAAACTTCCCATCATCAGCAGAACGACCAGCTTTTGAACGAAATAGCTGAGTGACACAATCAGCAGCATTGCGCTTGTGTTATGAATCTTGTCCACGTTCGCCATGAGTAAGGCAACGACAATGTAGATGGCAAGATATATAGTCAAGGGCTTGTACACTTTTGCTGCAAGCAGATAAAGCGCAGCTACCATGCAGATGATATGTGCTGTCATGGCCTTATTCATAAACATTGCTGTTGTTCCGAGCAGGATCACTACGCATCCAACAATCCGAGGATCTAAGGCAGGTTTAGTCTTATTCAGATGAAGCACCTCCTTCCCGAAGCAGGCGAAATACTGTGTCTTTGCTGTTTTCTGTCAAAGGAAAGTCCTTCTCTATTTTGCCATCGTTCAGATAAAGCACGCGATGGCAGGCTGCCAAGATAAATTCGTAGTCGTGGGTAATCACGAAAACAACACGGCTCTCCCTCGCAAGCGACTCCAATTCCGCAGCGACACGAAGCATATTCCCGCGATCCAAACCGCTGGTCGGCTCATCGAAGAACAGTACACGGCTGTCTGCTTTCAAAGCTCCGGCTATCGTGAGCCGCTGCTTTTGCCCTCTGGAAAGGGCGGCAGGATGGTTTTCGCGTTTTTCCCAGAGGGAGAGCTTTTTCAAAATCGCCTGATTTTCTGCGTCATTTGAGCTTTTGTTTCCGGCTCCGATCCGCAACTCGTTTAACACACTATCCCCAAAGAGCTGATAATCGGAATCCTGCATGACAAAGTAAATCTGGCCGAGGCGTTTTTTCTGCGGAAGCTGCTTTTCGTGGATGGAAATAATCCCTGCACTTTCTTTCAGCAGCCCACAGCACAGTTTCGCAAGAGTCGTTTTGCCCGCGCCGTTATCTCCGATGATCCCTATGATTTCTCCGCTATACGCTTCAAAAGAAACATCGTGCAAAAGCGCAACCTCCGCCTCTGAACGCCTTTTGCGTCGCCCATAGGCGAAAGACACATGGGAGAGGGATAGTGTCAGTCTCGATTCCTCCTGTAAAGCTGTCGGGCGTGAGCAGGGCGTGAGTGCGTCAAGGCTGAAATCCCTCAGTTCGAGTTGCCTCAAATCTCTGTCGCTTAACGAAAGCGTTTCCTGCCTGTTGAAATCGTTTCGTATAACGCCATCCTCCAAAAAGATCATACGATCCAACAGATCGGCCAGATAGAAAACCCGGTGTTCCAGCACAATCACGGTTTTCCCTTCGCTTTTCAGTTCCGAAAGGACATCATGCAGCTCCATAATTGCCCGAAAATCCAAATTTGCGGAGGGCTCGTCAAACACATAAATATCCGGGGCCATGGCGTAGCAGGAGGCGATGGACACCTTTTGCATCTCACCGCTGGACAACTGAAACAGGTTTTTGTCCGTCAGTTTGGAGATGTTGATCTTTTCAAGACTGCCCTTTGTGCGCTGCCATACTTCTTCCCGCGGCAGCTTCATATTGACACAGCCAAAGGCGATCTCGTTTGTCGTATCCGTCATAAAGAATTGACTGCGCGGGTCTTGAAAGACGGAGCCGACGATAGTTCCAAAATCGCGCAAAGCGTAATCTCCGGTATTCCTGCCATTTAAATAGACCTCGCCGCTAAATGTGCCTTCGTAGAAGTGCGGAACAAGCCCATTGATGCAGCGGGAAAGCGTTGTTTTCCCACTGCCGCTTGCGCCGCTGACAAGCACAAAAGAGCCCTTTTCGATTTTGAGGTCAATTCCATGAATGGCAGGCTGGGAGTGACCCTGATATTGATACGATACCTCCCGCAGCTCAACCGCATAATCCTTCATTTGCGCTGACCTCCTTGCTGCCGCGGGCGTTCCACAGCTTGTGATAGTATCCATCGGAATCCGACAGCAGGGTTTCATGTTGCCCTGATTGAACGATCCGGCCATCCTGAAATACCAATATCTGATCCGCGCTGCGGATCGTACTCAAATGATGGGCGATTACCAAAACCGTCCTATCCTTTGCCAGCTCCGAAATGGCCTCCTGGATCAAAGCCTCATTGACCGGATCGACGTTGCTTGTGATCTCGTCCAAAAGCAGGATCGGGGCGTCTTTCAAAAATGCTCGCGCGATAGAAAGGCGCTGCTTCTGCCCGCCGGAAAGCCCCACGCCGTTTTCTCCGATCATGGTCTGATACCCGTCAGGAAGCGACATGATAAAGTCGTGGATGCGGGCCTTTTTTGCGGCGGTAATGATTTCTTCCTGCGTGGCCGCGGCCTTTCCAAGCCGTATATTCCCCTCGATGGTATCCGCAAAAAGCTGGACGTTCTGCATGACGATGCTGACAGAGCCGAGAAGTTCATCGTAGCTCATATCCCGCACGTCCACTCCGCCGATGCGGATTGCGCCGTCCGTCACATCCCAAAAGCGCAGCAGGAGATTTGTAATTGTCGTTTTGCCGGAGCCGGAGCCGCCGACAAGGGCGGTGAGTGTTTGTGCCGGTGTATGAAAAGAGATGTTTTGCATGGTGAAACCGCCCTCCTCATAAGAGAAAGACACGTCCTCAAAGGAAATTGCGTATTCCGTGGGGTGGATCGGCTTTTCCGGCTCCGGGACGGTTTCGGCTTCGGTTATCTTTCTGATGCGGCGATAGCTGTCTGTTACCGTCAGATAATTCACCCAATGGCTCTCCAACGCAAGGAAGGGCTTGTAAAACTCACGGCTGATGATGGCAAAGAGCAAGAACCCATAAACGGGGAGATTGCCCGTCAGCAGCAGGAGCAGCCCGGCGGTGAGCATGATCCAAAAGGAGACATCAATGATAAGGCCATAGACGGACAAGACCGCCGCCCGGTTTCTGGATACGGCTTTGCTGCTCTGGCCGAAGTCGCGGGCTGTCTGTTCCACCTTTTTCTCAAAGCGGCGGCTTTCGGAAAAGGCTTTCAGGAGGGGAATCCCTTTTACATATTCCACAAAGACGCTCACCATATCGGCAAGATCGTTTCCGGCTTTTTCCTCTAACCTCTCTCCACGCTTCAAGCCCAACGTAAGAAACAGGACTGCGACAGGCAAGGCAGAAATCATAAGTAGCGCCATTTTCGGGTCATAAACGACCAGCGCCGTAAGAAGAATAGCAGACACGATAAAATCGGCAAGCATCCGCGTCCACACATGGCCTACAACCATTTCCATCTTGTCTACGTCTTTATGAATGATGGTGCTGATTTCGCCCAACCGCTCGTTGGTATAAAAGCCAAGCGAAAACGCCTTCAGGCGATAGATGATGTTTTTACGTATCTGAAAGACAATATCAAAGCCAGCATGGTGCTTTTTCACATCTGCAAGGATGTTGCTGCCGCCTTTTATCAGCAGGCAGGCGGCCAATGCGATCCAGTACCACAGCAGCATGGAGCTTCCGGACATGACGGCTTCCAGAGATTTCAGAACAATGTACATCATAGCAATCCCTGAAAGGGCATACAGAGTAAAGCCCGTGACAGAGAGCGATAAGGCGCGTTTTCCACCGAGGGTAAGCGTATTCCAGATTTCCTTAATCAAAGGGACACCTCCTTGATCTTCCAGTTATCGACCTTGTTTTGATTCTCAACCATCTTCCGGTATAGGGCGCAGCGGCCGAGCAGCGGATTATGCTTTCCTGTATCTATGACCCTACCGCTGTCCATGACAACGATCTGATCGGCGTCACGGATGGTGTTTAAGTGGTGAGCGATCATAATGACGGTTTTATCACGGCTCAAATCGTCAATTGCCGCCTGAATATATGCTTCGTTTTCCGTATCTAGCGCTGCGGTTGCTTCATCCAGAATAATGATTGGCGCGTCCTTTAGAATCATACGGGCAATGGAAATACGCTGTTTTTCTCCACCGGAAAACTTGACGCCTGCTTCTCCCGCCGTTGTCTGGTAGCCATTTGGAAGCGACATGATAAAATCGTGGATGCGGGCTTTCTTCGCGGCCGCTATGATCTCCTCCATGCAGGCCTCCGGCTTTCCGATTCGTATGTTTTCTTCCATGCTCAGATTAAAGAGAAAGACTTCCTGCTGAACGATGGAAAATAGACGGTTCAACTGCTTTTCGGAGAAGGTCGCCGCATCTTCTCCTGCTATGATGATGTGTCCGTCTGTCGGTTCCCAAAATCCCATAAGTAAGTTGGCAAGCGTACTTTTTCCGCAGCCGGAGGCCCCGACCAGTGCAGTCTTGCTGCCTTTCGGAAAGCGAAGGTTGATGTTTTCCAGCACCTTGCCGTCACCGTTGTAGGCAAAGCTTAAATCTGAAATGACGAGTTCCCCATTAACTGGTGCGTCGCTATGCTCCGGCCTGTTTGGCGCAGATACGCCCAGAATCGACCAAATTCCTTTCATAGCTTGCTTGAACACAATCCCGTAATGCTGGAAGGTGGCAACCTTGGTAATAGAGGACGTAAACAGACTACCTAAAACAATCGCAAGGATCAGCCGCGGGGGCTCGATTTGTCCGATAGAGAGAAGATAGGTGCCGAGAATCATCACGAGAACAACACCAGATTCCATAAATAGGGTAATCAAGCCCATTGGAACAGAAATACCGGCCATAGATTTTTTCACCCAATAATCGTAGTCCTTTGCTGATTGAATCGTCTTTTCCGTCTTGCTTTCTTCTTTTCCAAAGGCTTTGATGACGGAAATATTGGAGACATACTCCATGACATTCTCTTGCATCCTTGTCACAGAATCGGCATATATCTTAAAGTTTTTTGTCCAAAGCGGGGCGGATACCTTTTTCGTGATCCACATTAGCGGAAGTCCAACGACCATTACAAGAGCGAGGCGCCAATCCACCAACAACATTACAAGGAAAACGACAGCCGGAAGAATGGTTGCAGACACGGTCTCCGGTAGACCGTGGGCGAGATGTCCTTCCACCTGCTCCACATCATGCTGCACGATATTTGTCAGGTCACCCGTCTTTCGTTCCTGAAAGAATCCGAGGGACATTTTTTTCAGATGTCGGATGATTTTTAAACGCAAATCCGTCAAGCAGGTGTACGCCGCTTTATGTGCCGTCCATATTGCGGAGTAGGCACAGACAGCCTTTCCGATAAAGCAGATCAGCATAGCGCCGCACTCCCAAAGGATTTCTTCCCTTGTGAGGGATGCGGCGAAGTATAGGCCAATCATGTGAATCAATAACACTTGCGGGATCAGATCAAGAACAATTTTGCAGCACAGCATTATGTTTGACAGCCTGTTTTTGCCCGTCACCCGTCTTATAAGTTCTTGTTGTTTTATCATAATATAACAACCTCCTTTTAATACTGAATCGCAATTCGGTATTTTGCCAAGAATATGATTAGAGTAGGCTAACCGAAGTTGAAAAGAAAGGATCTCATGTTCATCCGAAATGGGTAAGCATGAGACCCATTTTATAAAGAGTTCACCCCTTCAAAGTAGCATTTTGTTACAAGAGAAAGCATTGTTTGGGCAAACTCACGGTTTTTATAATGCCTTGCCACCTCCAAAATGCCCTCCGCAAAGTTACTGGCAAGAATATGGCATAGCATATCATTATAGACAGCGTGTGTTTTCTTTCCGAGTTGTCGCTTGATATGCTGTTCAATCGAGCAAATCAGTTGCTCCTTCGTGTGTTCATACTTTGTCCCTTGGCTTCTATCCATAAGGATTACAAAGACTTTGTGATTCTCCAATAAATCAAGAATATAGTCTTCGGCAACATCTTTGTACTTTTCAGATGGAAGTCCCGTTGCTTGTTCTTCTTCTACTGCAATCCTGTCAAAGTTTATCTGTAAAGAGGAAGCAATCTTATCAAACAATTCCTCTTTGTTCTTATGGTAATTATAAATCAAGCTGACCGCAATACCGGCTTTTTCGGCTATCTCCTGCATTTTGGCACTACGATAATCTTTTTCATAAAACACATCTATACCCGCTTGGAAAATACGGTCAAATACTTCTTCTTTTAGTACTTGGGGCATTGCTGATTTCCCTCCTTGCTTAAAACAGAATCACAATTCGGTTTTAATAATACCGCACAATGCGGCAAAAGTCAATATCAAAACCGAAATTAAATTCGTTATTACAAACGTGGCAAGCAGGGCAAAGAGGTACCCACTTTGCTTTTCGGGGAGTTTCCGCCGCCGCGAAAACTGCCCTCTGCTTGTCAGGGGCAGCGCCCCTGAAACCCTTTGAACGCACATGAATGTGCGGCTGCGCGTTTCTCCGAAACGCTTAGGAGCGTGACCGTTATTGCCGGTCATGCTCCTTTTTCTTCTCCTCCTCGCGCTCGTTTTTGCCCAGCATACGATCCACGTTCTGCTTGTGGAGCAGCAGCTCGCGCATCTCATCGCGCGAACGCCGGTATTCGGCATACGCCGCCTTTTTTTCGGCAAGCAGCTTGGCATATTCCTCCTGCAAGCTCTTGACGGTGGGGAGCTTTTTCACGCCCAGCTCGTCAAAGGCGTTCTTCGCCGCCTTGTGCAGAAGGATGTCGCTCTCATGCTCCGCGAGATACTTTTTCGAGTAACCAGCCTTGCGGTAGCCCGCGTAAACGTCGCGGGTCTTGGCGTAGTTGATGATATGCGTTTTCAGCACGGCGATCTCCGCCATGCGCGTCTCCGCCGCCTTGATCTGTGCAGACAGCGCGTGAAATTGCGCCGTGGCGGCAGCGGCTTTTTCCTCCAGCTCCGCATAATTCAGCAAGCCGTGCTCCCGCAGATAATTGTAGGTCTGCGCCATCTGCTTGACGTTGAATACCTTTGCCCAGCGCTCATAGCCGGGGCCTTTGCCTGTCTGCATGCGGGCCTGAATGTCGATAGCCAGGCTGATCTTACGCCGAGGCGTCGTCCGGCCTTTGCCGCTGAGAGCGGCGCGTATATCCTCCGGGCCGTAGCCCGCGCCGAGCGTTTCAGCCCGCAGCCGTGTAAATCGCTCCTGCCCGGGTGCCCGGAAGCTGATAGCCCCACGCTGCTCCTTGACCTCGTATCCCGCCGTCTCCATACGCCGAAGGAAATCGGAGAAGTCGGCGGGACCTTCTGCCAGCACAAGATCAATCTGGAGCTTTAACTTTTCCTGATGGGTCAGCGGCTTATCAGCGCCCAGCCATTGGCCGTAATGCCGATAGCGGCCTTGGCTTTTCAGCTTCGGATTCTGAATGACGGAAAGGCCGTGCTCAATACATACTCTGTCAGAGAGCTTGCGCAGGGCGCGGGCCGAGCCGAGGAAATCCCGGTATTTTCGGGTGCAGTCCAGAGAGGTCGAATTGAAATAGATATGGCAATGGGGATGGGGCCTGTCGGTATGGGAAACGACGAAAAAGGCGTGCTTGCCCTTGGTCCAGCGCATAGCCAGCTCATAGGAGATTTTTAGCGCCTCTCGATGATCTATTTCCCCCGGCGGGAAGGATTGACGGATCTGATAGCACAGCACATCCGCGTCCCGCTTCTGCTCCCGGCCTGTAATCACCTTGTATCTGGCCTTCGTCAAAAGAAACTCCGCGTCGGCGGTCCGGGAGTCACACTCATAGGCCATGATGAGCTCGCCCTGTTCCGTCTTGTCCGGGTTTTGGCCGCAGTCAAAGCGGTCCTTCATGGATTGCGCTATGGTCTCGCCTCTGCTGATATGATGGGCCTTTAGATAGGTCGTCGCCATAGGCATCCCCCCTTAACAAAAATGACGGCGGCCTTTTACAGCCGCCGCCTGTGATGGGACTTCGGGCCAACTTGGCCCGAAGTCGTTTATTCGGTCAAAAAGCATTTCAGCGAGTAGTTGAGATCGGCCAGCTTTTCGATGATCCAACCGGCCACCGCGGGAAGGCCAAAGGGCGAAATCAGGAAAGCGATCACCATGCCGCCTATGCCCGCTGCCGTACCGCCGCCTGTTACCAGCGTGATAAAGCTCAGGATGCCGAGGATCGAGGCGATGATAGAAAGCGGCCAGCCTGCCAACGCCACAAGGAAACCCAGCACCGCTGTCAGCAGCGTCAGCACCAGGATGATCGGGAGAACAAGGATTTTCAGGATCAGTCTCATATCGTGCAGCCCCTTTCTAAAGCGTCTATGTTTATCCTACACCTATATTGTACCATGCCTCTAACGGGGCAACAATGATGTCGAGACTTTGCCGATCCTGTCCCGCACTTCGGGCCAACTTGGCCCGAAGTTAAAGCATCTTGCTTATTGTTCAGGTAAACTGTATAATTAAATAACAAGAAGTCTTTTATCGTTTGCTGCAACTGCTTAGAAGGCGCATGTGAAACTGCTGGAGGGAATAATATGTTTTTTTCCGAATACTTTGAAATCGACCCCCGGCTATTACTCGAATACGGAGCTCTTGATATTTCCTTAGTGTGCGACTTGCCTCTTTTTATAGATCCGATGTTAATTTTCAACAGTAACAAGCCAGAGTATAAAAAACTGCATGAAGGCATTATAAAGTATTTCTACTTTCTTGCTCAAAAGGCCCAAAACAAGTTGCAAAAGAATGAAATCAAAGCTTGGTTTAAGTTCAGCGAAGTTAAGAACAATTGGCTTGGATATTCTTTCGCAGGGAACGGTGGTTTAGCCTTAGGGGACAAGTACGCACAGTTTCTATATAAAAATATCGCATTTGCCATTTCTACAAATAATATTTCTCAAAGTCCGCATATTGAGAAAATCATGTTGCTCTATGAGGGAAGTGGTAAAGACAAAATAAGTGATTTGACCGTTAATTTGATTAAGGAATACTTACTTGAATATACTCAAACTTTTGCTTTGAAGAACATACGTGAAGGATTAAAAAAGCCATTCTATGTTGATAGAGCCTATTTTAACTATAAAACGGAGAGTTTTGTTAGCAAAGAGTACACACTTCCATTTATTATTAACAGTAGTGGTGTAGAGGAATATGTGATACTTACACCTCTCGATATTCTGCGGGAAGGCGAGCCATCAATTAACCGAGATGACTTTTATAGTAGTCAAGAGCGTATCAGAGAATCTATTGACAATGATGTTTTGCGTGCATATGTCAATAATTATATATTCAATGCTGTAAGACAGTATCAGGAACGGCAACGGCGAAATAAACGGAAAATATATGATCGCTCAGTTTCAAGAATTGAGAAGGAAGCATTTATAGAACTGACACGAGAATACCCCGAACTCTATGATTATTACATTCGACTGCGGGAGCATGACACGCCGGAAATCCAACATACAAGTCAAGCAGAGGTTAAGTACCAATTAGAAAAGTTTTCGACCAATACGACTGACCTCATTAATGCAGTAATCACAAACGGATACAAAATAGATGAGGCTCTTTCAGCAAGGGAGGAGGCTATAAGGCGTTTACGCTTTTTTAAGCATGTGATTGAAAACTGCGATGGCTATAAGAACCTTTATTATAATGGGCAGCGGATTTCGAGCGAAGATGATATACGCAGAATGTTCCGCTTAGTGTGGTATGATACAACGTATAAGGTTGATTTTGATACGAACAATGGACGAGGAGAAGCCGATGTAATTGTATCAAAAGGGCGATATAACCAAAACATTACTGAGTTTAAGTTGGCCAGCAATTCGTCGTTGTCTCATGTGTTTGAACAAGTGAAGATTTATGAAGCTGCAAACTGTGCAGACGGAAGCTTAGTAGCTATTTTTTACTTTTCCGAAATTGAGCTTGAGATCGCTACACGCGTCATCAAAAATGCCGGGTACGAAGATCAAGTGGATAATGCAATTTTTCTCATAGATTGTAGAGCTGATAACAAGCCGTCTGCATCGAAAGTAAGATGATCTTGTTACGTAGGAGTAGCGTTGCCACCTCTGCATTGACGATTGTAAAGTTTTGCTTTTCGTTTAACTTCGGGCCAACTTGGCCCGAAGTTAACTTTGTAAAATCAGCATATTCTGTTCGACATTCCCTGCTCAATGTGGTAAAATATTATAATCAGTTGTTATTTCGTCTAAGGGGGGCAACATGAAATGTCAGAAAAAATGACTTCGATAAACCCCAATATTCTTGTTTGGTGTAGAGAGGCAAGCGGCGTTTCGATTGAGGAAGCCTCTCTTAAATTTGGTGCTGAAAAACTACAAAGCTGGGAGAGTGGAAAAGACTTTCCGACATATAATCAGCTTCAACAACTGTGTGATTTTTATAGAAAGCCAGTTGCGGTTTGCTTTTTCCCCGAACCGCCTGTTTATAAAAGCCTTCCTTCCTCGTTCAGAACAATCCCCTCCGTTATTGAAAGCAGTATACTTAGCAGAAACATCATTAAGCTGTTAGATGATGCCCGCGTAATGCAACTAAACTTATATGAGCTTAATGAAAATGTAAATGTTCGCTTTTCTTTTTTCTCTGCAATGACATTTAGTTCTGACATTCAAACTATGGCACAGCAGCTTAGGAATGTTTTTGATGTTGAACTATCAAAACAAAAAAGCATTAAGAATAGTTCCGATCACTTTGAGTTTTGGCGAGAAAAATTCTCAGAAATAGGAATCTATGTATTCAAGGATGCCTTTGGGGACGACAATACATCTGGCTTTTGCCTTTACGATGATACTTTCCCCGTAATTTATATAAACAACTCTTTGGCATTTACTCGGCAGACATTCACGTTGTTTCACGAATTGTGTCATATAATTCGCGGGACCAGCGGTATTGATATGCTTAACGATCAGTTCTACCATGCAAATCTAAGCAATTCTGATTTAGCAATAGAAAGAGCATGTAATTCGTTTGCTGGCGCCTTCCTGGTTCCTGACGATGATTTTCAGAAAACAATTAGAGGGAAAAAACCAACAGAAGAATTTGTTAGTAAACTGGCAACAACTTATGGAGTAAGTAGAGAAGTTATTTTACGCAAGTTTCTTGATCTTCAACGGATCACATCGGATGAATATACCGAAAGAAGTTCGCAATACTTAGAGGATTATTTTAGATATAGTGATGCAGTAAAGGCACAACAAAAGCCAGGGGGGAACTATTATAATACTCAAGCATCATATAAAGGGAGGCAGTATACAGAATTAGTATTTAAGGGATATTATTCAAATAAAATCTCCTTGGCGCAAGCAGCGCAATACATGAACATGAAAATCCCATCCATTCGGGCTTTCGCGGAGAAGAGAGGATGGGGTAGCTTATGATCTATGTGGTCGATAATAATATTTTCTCAAGATCGTTCAAGAACCTCTCAATGGATGTCTTTGATGACATTTGGGAACCATGGTCTCTCTATATGCGGACAGGGAAAATAATCTCGGTTGATGAAGTATATCGTGAGTTGGGAATATGGATTAACAGCAAGGGCAAAGACAAAATAAGCCAGTGGCTTAAAGCTCACAAGGAGTTTTTTGAAAAGCCAACAAATGATGAAGGCTATATTTTACAGGAGATTTTTAAGAACAAAAAATTTCGAGAAGGAATAAAAGAAAAGAGTCTGCGAGAAGGCTCTCCTGAAGCAGACGCCTTTTTGGTCGCAAAAGCAAAATACATCAAGGGCATTGTTGTAACTGCCGAAAGCGATGAAAAACCAAACTCCGAGAAAATCCCAAACATAGCGGCTGCATTAGATGTTCCATATATGAAAATAGATGATTTTTATAAAATGCTCCGTAATGTGCATAACGATAGGAAGGAGAATCTCGGAGTAAATATTTATAGACAATTAGGCGTTCCTGAACCTCTCACATTGGAGTGACACTTCCGGGGGACAGCATCAATGTTGTATGCTGTCCCCCGGAAATATTATATTACAACCAGTTCCGCAAGCTGCCTTAAAACCTCTCCCGTGCGCTCCCACAGGGCGTCATAGTCCAGCCGCAGGCTTTCAATCTCGCCGGGATAAATCCCGCCGTAGGTATTGGCCTGTATCGCCACCTGATTGATGTTGTTGGAACAGCGGCGAAGCAGGGACACAAGCTCCTTTACCGGGGCAAGGTCCACATGGAGCACATACCCATTCAGCGCCATTTTTCGGATATAGGCGCTCATGTTCTGAATACCGAGGGAGGCCATACGTTCCTGTATGGCCTCCAGCTCGTCCTGTCGCACCCAAACGTAGATCGGGACGTTACGGATGCGCTTGCGGGTCATCTGTCGTCACGCTCACGGCTGCGCTTCTTGCGGGGTGGCTCCTTCACCTTGTCCAGCGGCTCCCGCCCCGGCTCAGGTACGGGGGTGGGTTCGTTGTTCAGGATACCGTCGATCATGTTGTAGTTCTGCTCCGTACTGAGCTCCGCGTTTTTGAGATAGTTGTCCTTTTCCTGCATAGTAAAATACCTCCTTTTTTCTGACTTCGGGCCAACTTGGCCCGAAGTTATTTTTGTTTGTCCGTATCTTTTACCGGGGTCGGACGCGAGGCGTTGTGCCGGGCGGCCTTGTCCGCGTTTTCCGCAAGCTGATCCGCTATGGATGGAGCATCCTTTTTTGCCGTCGATTGCTCCACCACCTTCACGCGAAAGCGCCGCTGATAGCTCTCAGCCCGCTCTTGAAAATCGGCCACCGCCTGCTCCGGGGTGTTGTGGTAATGGCCCCAGAAGTAGCCCCGCCGTCCGTCCCGCTCGTTGAATTGCCAGGTTACAAAGGGATTGGGGGCTTTGGGGTCCTCTCCGATCACAAAGCCGCATTTGTTGTCAAATAGTATCGTGCGCCGGATCACATAGCCCTCGTTGATCTCCATGAGCGTCCTCCTTTCTGAAATGTTAGCTTTTTCTCCGCAAAACTGGGGTGGGATGGGTAATCATATTACCCACCCTGTTTCCGGCCCTGGAAAGCCCCTGTTTACAAGGGTTTTTCAGGTCCTAAATGTCCACATGCCGCCCTCTGTCGGCGCATATATTCCCGCTGCCGATTGCGCTTTGCGGCCTCCTTGCAGGTGCCGGAGCAGAAGGCCCGTTTGCCCTGCCGGGGGAATAGTCTCCCGCAGACGGCGCAGGCCCGCAGCTCCGCTTTATGGCCGGGGCCGGACAAGGCCCGCGCCAGCTCCGGGGCAAGGGGTAAGACCGCCTCCCGGAAATAGCGGCAATACGCGCCTGTCCACCACTTATTCAGCATGTAGCACTCACAGCCCAGCGGGAGACAGCCGTATTCCGGGTCATAGTTGGCGCACCACCTTTTTACCAGCTTTCGGATGGCCGCACGCTCGGCACGGGTCAGCTCTCGGGCGTCCACAGCTCATTCCCCGGACTTCGGGCCAAGTTGGCCCGAAGTCCTCTGGATTTTCAGCAGCCGGTAGCAGAAGCCCACGCAGGCCGTCCCGTTCCAGTAGGGGCAAGAGGCGCAGAGGGAGCCGCGCCGGGGCTTTGGCCTGCTTTCCGGAACAGGCCGGGGGATCTCCTTCATCAGCCGTTCCAGCGGGTTGTCGGTGAAATTCACTCGTCGCCACCGCCTTCATCGGCGTCTGCCTCTCCATCCTCGTCCCAGGGCGGGCTGTCATCGTATTCCTCCTCGGGCTCGGGGATTTCCTCGTACTCGCCGCCCTCGTCATAGTCCTCATGGACCTGCTTGGCCCGGTAGACCTTGAAGTAGTACCCAGCGCCTCCGGCGGCCAGCACCGCCAGCACCACGAAGATCAGGAGCCCGCTGCTGCCCTTCTTTTCCGGGGCAGTCGGCTCGGGTGTAACCTCCGGCTCCGGGGAAGGCGCTTCCTTGCCCATGCACTCGCTCATGTTCACGGAGCAGACGGGGCAGGCGGTATTGATATGGCCGACGGTGCATTTGTCTTTACAGATACAGGTCGGCGCGGTCATGCGGTTATCTCCGTCCATAAGGGCCATCAGGTCGGCTTCGTCCACTTGGTTGAGGAAATGGACATTTTCCTCGCCGTCCGCGTCACGGTCAATAATCAGGTAGAAGTAATTGCCGGATTTGGTCTGTACGGTGAGAAACTGTTTTCCCGCGCCGAACACGGGCCCCAAGTCGTCCCGCAACGTCAGGTTTCCGTCCGGGGTCAGGGCAAGGGTGCCGCTGCCGTTGGGCCTGCCGCTTTGGATCATGGCGCTGAGCAGGAGCTTCAGCGTGTTTTCATCCATGGTCATGCCGCCTGCCGCCTCCGAAACGCGGAGGTAGTCGCCGCAGACATAGCCCGTGATTTCCGGGACCGTCACGCGATACCAGCCGCCCGATTCTCCCAGGACCTTCACCTGTGCGCCGGGCAAAAGATGCCCGATGATCTGATTGCTTGTGCCCGCGCCGGTGCGGACATTCAGATAGGAATGGACGTTGACAACGGTGCCGATCCGCGCCTCCGCCAGATCTTCCACCCGGAAGGTCCATTCCCAATCGCCCAGGGAGACGGTATAGGTGCCGTCCTCGGAGACGGTCACTTCCACGCCGTTTTCCGGCTGCGGGGTTTGCGTCGGCTGCGGGGTGGAATTGTCCGCCATGGCCGGGTTACAGAACACCCCCAGGCAGAGGATCAGGGTCAGCAGGCACGCCGACAGCCAGCGTTTAGACTTCCTCATTTCCCACATCCTCCTTTTCCGGCTCAGACTTCGGGCCAACTTGGCCCGAAGTGGCCTTCGACGCTTTCAGGAAAGCGGCAAGGTCCGCGAGGGAAATATCCATGCCACGCACGGTATCCACGATCTGCGTGTTTTCCAGCTCGGTCTTTTGCCGTTCCAGCTCTCGAAGCCTGCCCTGAAACTCCGTGAGCTTTTCCTTGGTCTTGTCAATCTCTTTAATCACTCGCTCAATTTTTGCGTTCAATCTGTCATCCTCCTTTACGGTAAGCGTCCATAGGTGTAAAAGTGCGATTGCCAGTAGCTTGTGTTCAGATTCACATAGCCGATGGGGTTTCCGGCGTGGATCATCCAACCGTCGCCCACATAGATGCCCACATGGGAAACGCCCGGCGTGTCATAGGTGCCCACGAAGAACACCAAATCGCCGGGGCGCACATTGGCGGCGGATACCGGGGTACAGATATTGCAAAGCCCCTGCGCTCCCAGACGGCCCACGTTCCACCCGCTGTGATTGATGACCCACGACACGAAGCCCGAGCAGTCGAAAGAGGTCTTGGGGCTGCTGCCGCCCCAAACGTAGGGATAGCCGATGTACTTTTCGGCCTCGGCCATCATGGCGGCAAAGGTTTCGTCGGACAGGTAGCTTTCCGGGATGTCGTAGAGAGTGGGCGTCAGGAGCCTGCCGCCGAACAGGTCCGGCCTGTTGCCGAGGGTCGCTATATACAGGGCGTACCGGCCAACCTTTTCCTCGCCCATGATGTAAACGGGCAGATGGGAGAGATTGAAGTTTTCCAACTCGACGGTGCAGATATAGTAGTTATAGGGGACCTGTACCTCGTACTCGTATTCCTCCGTCACGGTCTTTCCGGTGTTGGGATCGGTGTAGGTACGGTAGCCCGTCCGCTGCTCTGTGCGGTAGCGCACCTCGACCTTCACGGTCTCCGTCAGGATGTACTGGCGGCCAAAGAGCATTTGCAGGGTGCCCTGTACCTGGTCTATCGTCCACGCGCCCTCATGCCATGCCGTCAGAATGGAGATCAGCACATAGGGGTCATGCTCGATGTCGTCCAGGTCAAAGTGGTATTCGTCGTAGTCGTGCGTCTGCTCGTAGCTTTCCAGATAGGAGCGCAGTTCGTTTTCCATCCCCACATAGGCGGCCTCGGCGGCCAGCATATCTCCGTCCTCGGAGGGGTAGGTGCTGGCAGTAACAGCGGTAATCGTCCCGTTTCCCAGCGTCACCATCGTGGAAAGACAGGATTGCAGGGACACCAGCAGCAGCGCACAAAACAAAGCGATCACCATGCCCACGGGATGGCGCTTGACATAGACAACGGTGCTTTCAACGATCCGGCCTGCCGTGACCGCCGTTTCCTTGACGGCCTGGGCACCCGTTTTTGCCGTTTCCCGGGCACGCTTGGCGTACTCCCGTTTTTGCTTCTGCTTTTGCCAGTACCGGGAGAGGATGTTTTTCTTGAGCTCGGGATGCTCCCGGGCCTGCTTCTGCATCTCATACACGGCCTTGGCCCGAATGTCCCGCCGCTCCCAGCGGCGCACACGCCGGGCCGGTGCCTGCCGGATACGCCGCCGGATAGCTCTTGCCCCGGTGCGGCCCATCCCTTCTCCGGCGAGCTCCACCCGATGGGCTGCCTCCACGCCCACGTTTTCGTGCTCGACCTCATGGATCTTCCCATGAACAAAGCGGTGTACCTGATGCCCTGCGGCGGTGGCGGCGAGCTTTACCGGGCCGGGACGCTTGATGGGCCTTTGGGCGGCCAGCTTTTCCTTGGCGGCTTCCAGCCTGGCCCCGGTCTTTTCTGCCTTTTTCCCGGCTGTCTCAAATCGCTTGTCAGCCTTGGGATCGGCGGCCTTTTTCTCTCCTTTAGGCGGCATCTCGTCCTCCCGCCGCAGACGGGAGGACGGGCGCGGTCTCTTGCTCTCCTGATGGAATTTGCTTCGATTGGACTTCGGGCCATGTTGGCCCGAAGTTGTCTTATCCCGCGGCGTCATTCTTCATGTCCTCCGGGCGTGTCGTGAGCAGACGATAAATCTCCGTATCCTGGGGGAAACGGTCTATGACTGGGATCGTGGTATTGCCGTAAAACAGCAGGCCCTTGCCGGATTCCGATTGCATGATGTACAAAAGCTGATGGGCAGAGATACCGAGCTGCTTTGCAAGGATGGCCCGGTCTCCCTGCGCCTGTGACAAGAGCACCATGAAATCCGTGTTTTCCAGGATGTTTTCGATCTCCCGGCTGGCAAGCAGGTCCTTCACGTTCTGCGTCAGGGCAGAGGGCACGCAGCCCTTTTTGCGGAGCATCTTCCACACGGCCACAAAGTAGCTGGCCGTCAGGCTGTCCCGGAGCAGCACATGAAACTCGTCAAAGTAGCACCAGGTCGCCACGCCGTTCTGAAAGTTGTTGTTGACCGCCGAGGTAACAAGCTCGTTGGTAATGTGCATGGCGATCTTGCGCAGGTTTTCCCCGAGGTTTTTCAGCACGAAGCAGGTAACGCGGCTGTTCAGGTCTACGTTGGTTGGGAAGTTGAACATATTGAGCGAGCTGGTGCAGTAGAGCTCCAGCGCCGTGGCGATCCGCCGGGCCTCTGGCTCCGGCTGCTGGCAAAGCAGGTCGTACAGGTCTTGCAGGACGGGCGTTTTCGCCGTTTCAAGGCCCAGGGCAAGCTCCCGGTACACCAGCCGCACACAGCAGTCAATGACCGTTTTTTCCACGGGCTGCAAGCCGTCCTTCCCGCCTACAATGAGCTCGCATAGGGAAAGCAAAAAGTCCGCTTTCAGCGAAAGCGGGCTTTCATCCCCGGCCATGTTCATTTGGATGTCCATGGGGTTGATATGGCATTGGCTGTCCGGGGAAATGTCTATGACCTGCCCGCTCAGCCTGCGCACAAGGGGCGCATATTCTCCCATGGGGTCAACGACGATGATCCGGTCCTTTGTCACAAGGAACACATTGATAAGCTCCCGCTTGGCGGCGAAGCTCTTGCCGCTGCCGGTGGAGCCGAGGTACAGGCCGTTGGGGGCTTTCAGCTTTTTCCGGTCCGCCATGATGACGTTATGGGACAGGGCGTTTTGGCCGTAGTAGACGGCCTCGCCGCCCATGCGCAGCTCCCGGGTCATAAAGGGAACGAATATCGCCGTGGAGCTTGTCGTCATGCCCCGGTGTATCTCGATGCCGTTATACCCGAGGGCCAGGGAGGACATATAGCCCTGCTCCTGCTGGAAGTCCAGCCGCCGCAGAAAGCAGTTGTAGGTCTGCATGATGCCCGCCACGGTGAACAGGTCGTTTTCAAGCTGCTGCCGGGTGTTGGCCGTGTTCACCACAAGAAAGGTGAGCAGGAAAAGGCGCTCGTTCCGGCTTTGCAGATCAGCCAGCATAGCCGCCGCGTCCTTGCTGTACGTCACAAGGTCCGGGGGAAGGATGTCCATGTCGTATCCGGCGCGGACTGCTTTTTTCTGGTGGAGTAGGGAGCTGCCGCCTTACTATCTTGCAATAGCAGGTTTGCATCACC